>LSQX01120400.1_pt1 | contig 31952 bp, 22 predicted proteins | sample 654561 | NCBI WGS metagenome assembly LSQX01 (sample SAMN04489861, study PRJNA283612) | anaerobic digester metagenome | isolation source: 4 biogas reactors fed with cattle manure at either 37C or 55C with and... | place: Denmark: Kongens Lyngby | collected 2014 | reverse complement strand
GGGAAAGCCGGCACAGGAAAGACTACTTTTCTGAAAAATCTGAAAAACAGTTCTCCAAAACGGATGGTTGTTGTGGCGCCTACCGGAGTTGCGGCAATCAATGCAGGCGGAGTTACAATTCACTCATTTTTCCAGCTCCCTTTTGGTCCTCAGGTTCCTGAAAATGCTGCATCTCAAGGTAATTCAGGCATAAGTCGTGCACAAAATTCGAATAAATTTTTCCGTTTCAGCAAGAATAAAATCAATATTATCCGTAGTCTCGACTTATTGGTTATTGACGAAATCAGCATGGTTCGTGCCGATTTGCTCGATGCCATAGATGTCACCCTCCGCCGTTTTAAAAAGCGTAATCTTCCGTTTGGCGGAATTCAGCTGCTTATGATTGGAGACCTCAGGCAACTGGCTCCCGTCATTAAGGAAGATGAGTGGCAAATACTGAAAAAATATTATGACACCGGCTTCTTTTTCAGTAGCCATGCCTTAAAAAAGTCAAATTTTATCGGCATTGAACTGACAGAAATATTCAGGCAAAGCGAGCAGGATTTTATCGACCTGTTAAACAAGGTTCGCGACAACACAATGAATACAAAGGATTTACAATCGCTGAACAGCCGGTTTATTCCCGGGTTTTCACCGTCTGACGAAGAGGGTTATATTACGCTCACAACACATAACTATCAGGCAAAGCGAATAAATGATTCAAAACTGAATGATCTGTCTGCCAGGTTGCATCATTTTAAGTGCGAGGTGCAGGGCGAATTTCCCGAATACGCCTACCCTGCCGATGAAACGCTTGAGATAAAACAGGGCGCACAAATCATTTTTCTTAAAAATGATTTATCGCCGGAGAAAAGATATTTTAACGGAAAAACCGGTAAGGTGGCAGAAATTAGTGGCACTTCAATCCGAATAATATGTGCCGGTGAAGAAAACCCCATTGAAGTTGAGAAAGAGACATGGGAAAATATCAGATACAGGCTTAACGAAAGAACCGGCGAAATTGAAGAAGAGTTGGTTGGAAAGTTTGTGCAGTTTCCACTGAAACTGGCATGGGCAATCACCATTCATAAAAGTCAGGGACTGACTTTTGACAAGGCAATTATTGATGCCCGCCAATCTTTTGCGCACGGACAGGTTTATGTGGCGCTAAGCAGGTGCAGAAGCCTCGGCGGGCTTGTGTTAAGCGCTCCAATCGATATGAACAGTGTCATAAGTGATGAAACCGTTGTTGGATTCTCGAATGAAGTCAATCAAAATCAACCGGATGAAAAAGAGCTTGAAAAACACCGCAAAAAGTATGAGTTGCAACTTTTTGCGGAAATGTTTGATTTTAAAACAGTTTTGCAAAATATCAATTATTTGCTGAGGGTGTGGAATGAAAATGCTCCCTCGCTCATGGGAGATATCAGAGAAAAAATGCAGAAATCACTCACTCCCATTCGGACAGAAATGGTTGATGTGGCTGAAAAGTTTCATCTTCAGATACAGGGTCTGCTGGAAAATTCCGACTTTGCCGAAAAAAATGCTCTCTTGCAGGAGAGATTAAACAAAGCTGCAGACTATTTTCTGAAAAAGATTGCTGAACACATTGAAACACCGTTAACCCAATCTAATTTTGATTCCGACAACCGTACTGTACACAAACGGATTACGGATATTTTGACCCAAATTGAAACAGAGACCATCATCATTCGCGCAGGAATTGAGTCTGCAAAAAAGGGATTTTTCGTTAATAAGTATTTAAATGCGCGATCGCTTGCTTCAATTGATAAATCATCTGAAAAAGCTGAAAAAAGCGCTGCAGTTTCAGGCACAAAAGAACCTGAATTATACAACAGATTATTGAAATGGCGCAATGAGAAGTCGATGGAGAGCGGAATGGAAACCTCCAAAATTATCTCGCTCAAAGTTATTTTGGAAATTTCAAACCTGATACCATCCACCGTTGATGAATTGAAATCCGTCAAAGGCATGGGAAAGAAAAAAATGGAACTTTTCGGACAGGATATTCTCTCTTTGACAATCAGTTACAGGCATGAAAAAGGAATGGACACCCCTGTGAATGCCAATGAAGAAATAAAAATTGCCGGTTTAAACACCAAAGAATTAAGCCTGTTCTATTTCAGACAGGGACTCAGCTCACAGGAAATTGCCAAAAAGCGGAATTTTGCAGACTCAACAATCATTGGTCATCTTGCCTATTTTGTTGAAATAGGCGAATTAGATATTTTTGAGCTGATTAATCCTTCAAAATTTGATGTGATCAGCCACTATATTCGAAAAATGAAGGAGTCTGAAACCATTTCGGAAGTTAAAAACAAGCTTGGAAACAGCTATTCATATAGTGAGATAAAATTAGTATTGGCGCATATAAATAAACAGCCGCAAGAAGATTAATTCCTTTCTGAACGGTACATTTAGTCAAATAAAACTTCTGAATACCAGCTATTTCCAAAATTGGAAATTTATCGGGCACACACTTTCATCACCTGCTCAAACGCCTCCGGAACCGGCGAGATAATTTTCAGACGTTGCTGCAAAACAGGGTGAGTAAATTCCAAAGAAAGCGCATGAAGTAACAAGCGGCTAACTCCTGTTTTTTCAGCAATTATTTTATTCAGCGTGAAATCTCCGTGGTGAGTATCCCCAACAATATCATGGCGGTTTCTGGCAAAATGCTGCCGAATCTGATGCCAGCGCCCTGTTTCCGGGGTGATTTCAACCAAACTCAATAAAACATTGATTTTTTCTTTATAAGAAATATCGGTTACAACCGTACTCAATGTGGAAAAATGAGTTGTCGCCGGCTTTTTAAAATTGGATTTCTTCTTTACCAAAACTTTTTCACTGAATGTCCCTTCGCCCGGACTCCCCTGAACCAGAGCAACATATTTTCTCGCCACTTCGCGGCGCTCAAACTGCAAAGTAAGCTCCTTTGCCATTTCTGATGAAAATGCCAGCACAATCACACCCGAAGTTTTTGCATCAAGCCGGTGAGCATTGTAAATCCATTTCCCGGTTAAATCACCGATGAGCTTGGTAAGATACGGGGCATCGTGAGACATGAAATCATTTTTATGCACTGCCAGACCGTAAGGTTTTTCAACAACTATAACGTGTTCGTCCTGAAACAAGACCGGAATTTCAAAATTGTTTTCCACAGCAAATTCTTTAATTCGTTATTTCGTAAAATCTTATACATTTTCTGTAATTATCCATCAGAAACGAAAAGTTTAGTACTAAAACTACATAAAATCAAAAAGAAAATATTTTTACAAATGAACATTTTTTAAGTAAATTTGAAAAATTAAATCAAGCACTATGATAAAAGAAACAAAATATAAAATGAGAAATGAGAAAACATCCAATGCAGAAGATCTTTTCAACCCTTATAATGTTGGAGCAAAGCCTTTCTTAAAATGGGCAGGTGGTAAAGGTCAATTACTTGACAAATTCCAAAAACTTTACCCAATTCAACTCAAACAAAAAAAGATTACAGCTTTTTATGAGCCTTTTTTGGGTAGCGGAGCAGTTTTCTTTGATATTGCACAAAAATACCAGATTGAAAGTGCTTATCTGTACGACATTAATGAAGAGCTAATATTAACTTACAAAGTAATTCAAAAAGATGTATTTAAACTTCTTGAGTTTTTATATCGTTTTCAAAGAAATTATCTTAAGCTTGACAAAAAACAACGTAAAGAGTTTTATTATTCTCAACGAACGAATTATAATCTACAACGCTTTAACATTGATTTCAATAAATACTCAGAACAATGGTTTCCAAGAGCAGCTCAACTCATCTTTTTAAACCGAACTTGCTTTAATGGACTTTATAGAGTAAACTCCAAAGGAGAATTTAACTCACCTGCTGGAGATTATGAAAATCCAACAATTTGTGATGAGCAAAATTTAACAGCAGTCCATCAGGTTCTCCAACTTGCTGACATTAAAAGATCTGATTTTAAAGAGGTTATTTCAGATTTAAAAACAAAATCATTTGTTTATTTCGATCCCCCTTATAGACCTATCAGCAAAACAGCAAATTTTAAAGCTTACAGCAAACATGATTTTGCTGATAATGAACAAGTGGAACTTGCTCAATTATTTCGACAACTTGATAAGAAGGGTACCAAATTAATGCTTAGCAATTCTGACCCAAAAAATCATAACCCGAATGATAATTTTTTTGAAGAAATATATAATGGATTTAATATTATTAGAGTACCAGCTAGACGGATGATAAATTCAAACCCAGCTAAACGCGGTGCGATTAATGAAATTGTTGTCACAAACTATTAAATCGGGCAAATGAAAAAAGGGGAAAAAAGTAATATTACCGGGAACCAATTAGAAGTAGCAGTTAAAACTGTCTTGATTGGAAAGGGATTTGAATTAGTGAAATATAGAAATTGGAATAAGAACAAAAATAAATATGGAGATGAACTCTTACTTGAAAATATTCCATTTACAACTATTTATCAACACAAAGGGAATACTGAGTTTTTGTTACTTTCAAAAAAATATAATCTGAAAATTCGTATTGAATGTAAATGGCAGCAAGTCAAAGGTTCCGTCGACGAGAAGCTTCCATATCTATATCTCAATTCTATTGAAGCAATGCCCGAAGATTCAATTATGATATTAATAGATGGGGACGGATGGAAGGCTGGTGCAATTAACTGGCTAAAAGATGCAGTCAAACAGAAAAAATATACCACTGAGAAAAGCAGGAATAAAAAAATCATGGTATTTAGCTTAACAGAATTTTTCACTTGGGCAAATATTACATTCAGCACTTAAAAAAATATTTCGTGGGTAGTTTAAAGTTGACATTTGAACCATATAGCCTAAAACTAAAACATGTTTTTACGTTGGCAGGCAGTTCGCGAAGCACCACTCCGGTTATGCTCACAAAAATTGAATATCAGGGTGTAACGGGATTTGGCGAAGCATCTATGCCGCCCTATCTTGGAGAATCTCACGAAACCGCCGGCAAATTTTTAGCATCACTCGATCTGTGCCAATTCAGTGATCCGTTTAGGATGGAAGAAATCCTGGAATATACTGACAGTGTGGCACCCGGAAACAGCGCTGCCAAAGCATCGGTTGATATTGCACTACATGACCTGGTTGGAAAAATCATCGGGCAACCCTGGTATAAGATATGGGGATTTTCGCCTGAAAACACACCCGACACATCATTTACCATCGGAATTGACCAGCCCGAAGTGATTAGGAAAAAAACGTTGGAAGCATCTCCCTACAACATTCTGAAAGTGAAACTTGGCAGTGAAAATAACATGCAAATCATAAACACTATCCGCTCAGTTTCTGCAAAACCACTTTGTGTGGATGTTAACCAGGGCTGGAGCGACAGAAGCAAAGCGCTCGAAATGATATATTGGTTAAAGGAAAAAGATGTTTTGTTTGTGGAGCAGCCTCTGCCAAAAGAACAAGTTGATGACCATGCCTGGCTGACTGAACGTTCTCCCCTTCCGATTATCGGCGATGAAGCAATTCAAAGACTTGCTGATGTAAAATCTGCTGTCGGCGTATATTCCGGCATAAACATAAAGCTGATGAAATGCACCGGAATGCGGGAAGCACACCGGATGGCTGAACTTGCGCACGCCTCCAATTTATTGGTGATGATTGGCTGCATGACCGAAACCTCCTGTGCCATTTCTGCCGCGGCACAGCTCTCACCCCGCGCAAAATGGGCTGATCTGGACGGTAATCTTCTCATCTCCAATGATCCGTTTGAAGGCATTCAAATTACCGATGGAAAAATCAAGCTTTTGGATAAACCCGGTATCGGTGTTACGGAGAAGGCTTAGAATAAATATGAAGTTTTTGTACAAAAAAGCACAATTAAGAGAACAATATCTTTTTTTGCTTTCAGAAATATTAACTTTATGGGTATGAAAAAGTTTATCGGTTTAATATTTCTGGCATTATCTGTCACTGTTTGCGGGCAAACAGCTGAAAAGTCGAAGAGCAAAACTGATTTAAAAGAGGAAAATAAAATGGGAAAATATAAGAAACTGGATGAGTTTGAAACGTATGTAATTATCCATAAAGGAACGGAACGTCCGTTTACGGGAAAATACAACAACCACAAAGAGAGAGGTACTTATGTTTGCAAGCAGTGTGGTGCACCGCTTTACAAATCTTCGGACAAATTTGAATCGGAATGCGGCTGGCCCAGTTTTGACGATGAAATTGCAGGAGCCGTTCACAAAAGTATTGATGCTGACGGAAGACGCACCGAAATAACCTGTGCAAACTGCGGCGGTCATTTAGGGCACGTTTTCATAGGAGAAGGCTTTACTCCAAAAAATACAAGACACTGCGTTAATTCCGTTTCGCTGGATTTTGTCTCAGATACTGTTAAAGGCAAATAATTCTACACTTCTCAAAACAACTGGGAATCACAAAACAAACATCTGATACTCAGAGAGGGATAGAAAAAAGAGTTAATCAGACAGTAGGAAAGATGAGGTCCTGATCTTTTCAGAAAGTATCAATTCATTGCCGGGTTTTCCGGGAAATTCTCCCAGATGGAGTAACGTTCTCCTGCCTGCTTCACAAAATCAGCCCACGACTCGTGGGAAAGATTGCCCAAAACAAGGTTTTCATCCACGTCATTCACAAGCCAGGAGTCTTCCTTGATTTCGCGTTCTAACTGACCGGCTGACCAGCCGGAGTATCCTACAAAAAACCGAATATCTGAGGTCTGAATCAGACCGGCGGAAATTTGCTGTTTTAATATGGAAAAATCGCCGCCCCAATACAAATCACCCAAAACATGAATGCTTCCGGGAAGTTTTTCCCCTAATCTGTGGATAAAATATACCGAGTCGGTTGAAACCGGACCACCAAGAAAAACTTCGCCGTCAAATTGGGGGAAATCGGTAAAAATTTCGTGAACGGTAACATCAACCCTTTTATTCAAAATAAATCCCACTGCTCCCTTCTCACTATGAGCAACTAAAAAGATAACCGAGCGGTTGAAATAATTTCCCGGCAAAAAGGGCTCGGCAATCAACACTCTCCCCTTTTGTGGTGCAACATTATTTGTTTGAATTCTAAATATGTTCAACTTATTTTTCATAATCTCCTGCAATATATGAAATTTGACTAAGTTAACAAACAGGACAAATCAAAAAAAGGTAAAAAAAACGGAAAATTCGTGAAGTATAAAGTCACTCTTCCACGATAATAAAGAGATCTTCATCCGGTTTTGTCATGTAGTATTGTTCGCGGGCAAATTTTTCAAGCTGCGTATATCCCGAATTCAAGTCTTCAAGTTTTTGCTTGTCAGTTTCAATCTGATTCAGATAATACTCCTTTTGTTTATTCAGCTCTTCCAATCGTTTTATATTCTCCGCGTGAGAAACAAAGCTGTTTTCATCAAAAAAAACAATCCAGACCAAAAACAGCAGTGAAGCAATGAAGTATTTATTCTTCAATACTTTATACCATTTAATCTTATTTTTAACCGGATTTGTCATTTTCTAATCTGCTTTGAAGCCAAAATTAACACAAAAATTTCACTTTTACAGCAATTACCCACCCCATTTGCTTTTTTTATAAACACTATACGGTTAAGTACTCATCAGATGTGTAACAATTCATTCGTTTCAAAAGTTTGTTCCGGTCTCCGGGCAATCTCCTGACAAATATTGACGAATCCTGAAGCTTTCTGTAAAATGCTGGTATTTCCACAACAACTTCAAAATTCGTAATTGTCGATTAGTTGTTGATAAATATTGATAAAATATTAGGTTATTATTAGTAAATTTTGGTCTTACAGGAAAACAGATGATATATTTTCTGTAAAAATTTGCAATTTTGTGAAAATTTTATCTTAAAATGAAGGTCTTTAAGGAATTAACCCTATATTTGCTGTGATGAACAGCCCTTTATACAAAATTTTCTCAGGGATGAAGTTCTGGTCAAAAACTTTCACCCGCAGAAAAGAGAAACATTTTGAATTGTTAATATCGTTGCTGGTATTACAATTTGCCGCACTTCTCCTGCTATTCAGCAGAATATTCGGAGAAACGGCGAGCGTATGTCTGATCTGTGATGTTTTCATAGTCATCGCTGCTCTTCTGGCAATTATTTTCTTTCTGCAAAACAAATTTAACAGCGTCCTAAACATCTTTTTTTCCATACCTTTTTTTGTCTATGGATATTACATTTCCGACTATACGCTAAACCTGCCATCATCGGACACGATATATCTTTCAACATTCTGGCTGCTTGCAGGAGCTTTTTTTCTGTTATATTTTTCCGAAACGGACTCAAAACCACTACTCTACTCCGCCCTTTCGGTATTCACTTTAGGATTTCAATTATTAAAATCCAAGCAGAGCTTTGATTCCTTCACTTTTGCCGATGCACTGATCCCCCACCCGATTCTGATTTTTATATTGGTATTTGGAGCCGGTTTTCTTGTTCGCTGGAAATTTTTCAGCAATGCGCAAAAGTTAGACGAAAAATTAAAATCCACACAATATCGTGTAACTAAAATTGTTAGAGAGTCGGGGTTCCCCATTGCCGAAATTAAGGCAGAGAGAGACGAAGAAGGAAATGTTGATGAGTTTAAAATAAAAAAAATCAATACTGCATTTGAATCTCTGTTCAATATCAAGCCTGCAGAAGTAAAAGGACAGGAAGCCGGTTATGTTTTCAGTCTGATGCTGCGCGATAATTTTGACCTGAACAATCTGCTGCTGACCAATCTTTCAACTACAAATGAATACTATGCTTCAAAACTTGACAAGTGGTTAAAATTCAATGTTCTTCGCCCTGACGACAACACTTTTTTTGTTATTGTCGAAGATATTACCAAAGAGAAAAAACAAATAGAAAAGCTTGAAATCAACAAGCAACGCTATAAAACTCTTCTGGTGGCTATACCCGATATGTTTTTTATAATCGGCAAAGACGGGATTTATGAAGATTTTGTGGTGAAGGAGAGCGATATATATAAACTTGAGGAAGCCAACATTGTGGGCAGAAGCATATTTGATGTGGGTTTCCCCGGGAATATGGCGAAAAAAATCATGAAATGTATTCAAAGCTGCATCAACAACAACTCCATCGAAATCATTGAATATTCCCTGCAAACACCAAACGGAACATACCTTTTCGAAATGCGGCTTGCAAAACTGAATGCCGATTCGGTGATATCCGTTGCCCGTGATATTACGCGCAGAAAAAATGCGGAATTTGATCTTGAGCGTGCAAAGAAGAAAGCAGAAGAGAGTGATCGCCTGAAATCGGCATTTTTAGCCAATCTCTCCCATGAGATACGAACTCCGCTCAACATTATCATCAACTTTACGCGGATGCTTGCCGAAAGCGAACTTGCCAATCTGGACAAATTAGAGCTTTCCGATGCCATTTCCCAAAACGGAAGACAGCTGCTCAACATGATTGACAACACGATTCATCTGTCAAAAATTGAAACCGACACCGTTGATGTTTCCATGAGATTCTGCTCTGTCAATACTTTAATGCGGGATATTTTCAACAAATACAGAATTCACATTCCGGATGCCAGACAGGTTAAAATGTTTATGAATCTTGATGTGCCAAACAACACTTTCGGTTTCACCACAGACCAGCGGCTTTTAGCAGAAACTTTGAGTATTCTGGTTGACAATGCCGTGAAATACACCCACAGCGGCGAAATACATATTGGCTACGAAATGTTGGGTGTTGATGCCGTAAGATTCAGAATTTCCGATACCGGAATTGGCATTTCTCAGGAAGAGATAGAAAATATTTTCATCCGCTTTTACCGCGTAAAAAATAGCATCAACGAAGTGACTTCAGGTTCAGGAATCGGGCTTCCCATTGCACAGCACTATGTGCAACTTCTGGGCGGAGAACTGAAAATCGAATCGACTCCTGAAGTTGGTACCACTTTCATTTTTGACCTTCCTTTCATGGAAGGGAAAGGCTATTTGAGAATAGTCAGCTAAATTTTCTGATGCACTATTTTATCTCATTTTCTTCTTCAAAGTGATTTTTATGGTTAGTTTTGGCTTTAAATTTCCCGTAAATTAGAAATTTAAAAATTCAAAAACCTGTTGCCTTTGTTAACGCTTGAGGGATATATTGTTTTAGCTGTGGTTGTGCTGACCATTGTACTCCTTGCAATGGAAGTAATGCGCCCGGGGCTGGTCTTTTTCACATCTGCGGTAATTCTTATGTCCGTTGGTTCAATTACCAATGAGGAGCTGCTTGCGGGATTCTCAAACAAAGGAATGATCACCGTTGCAGTACTGTTTTTAGTGAGTGAAGGTGTCAGGCAGTCGGGAATTTTGAACAGAATTGCACAAACCTATCTGCCAAGAAAAAGGGGAAAAATGTTTCTGCTTCTTCCGCGCATCATGCTACCAGTTTCTGCCCTGTCTGCTTTTCTGAACAACACTCCGGTTGTAATCATTTTTGCCCCGATAATAAAAAAATGGGCAGAAACACTGAATTTATCGCATAAGAAATTTCTGATTCCACTCTCCTATGCAACTATTTTGGGTGGCACCTGCACCCTAATTGGCACCACAACAAATCTGGTGGTTCACGGTTTGATGATTGACAACGGAATGCAGGGATTCAGCATGTTTGAATTGGGTCAAGTCGGAATCTTCATCACCATTTTTGGAACGCTGTATATGTCCATAGCCGGAAACAAGCTTCTGCCCGGAAAAAAAATACTTTTAAACTCCAAAAGTTCGGCAATTTACAAGGACTATTATTATGATGTAGTTATTCCCTGGAACAGCAACCTGATTGGCAAAGAGATAAAAAACGGCAGATTAACTGAGATGAACAAGCTCTTTGTCAGATGCATAGAGCGGGACAATGAAGTTTTGAACACACAAAAAGGGGTTCACAAAATACTTGTGAACGATAAACTTTTGCTTGCAGGCAAATCAGATCAGCTGAACTCCATTCTTGGCAATGAAAATATTATGATGAGCGGGTTAGAGCAGGTGAAGCATTTTCCCAAAGAAAAGCTCAAACAATATGAAGCAGTCATCTCACCGCGTTTTCCGGGAATTGGTTACACCATTCCGGAGTTTAACTTTTTTGAACACTATCAGGCAGCCGTTGTGGCTATTCACCGCAACGGGGAGCGTATTTCCACAAATTTAGACAAGCTGATACTCAAACCCGGAGACAATCTGGTTTTACTCACAACCGACCAGTTTATTCAAAACTGGGGAGACTCCAAAATTTTTTATCTCACTTCCTATATCCGGGACTACCGTCAAACCGGAAATTTCTGGACAAAATGGCTGGCATTTATCATCTTATTGGGAATGATTGTCGGGGCAACAATCGGGCAGTATTTTGATTCGCCGGCAGGCTTAACTTTCGACATGTTCTTTTTCGCCATAATAGCAGCAATGATGCTTATCTGGCTAAAAATCATGCCGCATCAGAAATACACCAAATCCATAAGCTGGGATGTGCTCATCACCATTGCCTGCTCGTTTGCACTGAGCAAAGCCCTGCAAAACTCAGGAGCTGCCGAATCGGTTGCACGGACAACCATCAATTTTTCTCATAGCCTGGGTCCCATTGGTGTTTTGGCGGCGCTGTTCATTATCACAACCATTTTTACCGAAATCATTACCAACAACGCTGCGGCTGCACTGATTTTCCCCATTGCTCTGGCTGCCGCAAATCAGCTTCAGGTTGATCCGAAACCTTTTTTTGTCGCCATCACCATTGCCGCTTCAACCAGCTTTTCAACACCAATCGGCTACCAGACCAACCTTATTGTTCAGGCTATCGGCGACTATAAATTCAGAGATTTCCTAAAAATCGGTCCCCCGTTAAATCTAATTTCATTCCTGCTCTCACTTCTGCTGATTCCCTATTTCTGGAAATTTTAAACAAAAGCTGTCAGCAATGCCATAGTTAAATACACATCAGTGCACAGCAATCATTCAGCCGAATTCGGAAAAAAACTTTAATTTTGTCAGGTCTGCTCTCTTTTGAACAATTTCTGAAACAGAAGCAAAATCAATGGAGAAAAGCATAAAGACTGTACTGAAAAATCCTTTTTTATGGTAATTAACAGAAAAGAGAAAATTTCAGGCAGTCATATTATTAGATAGTATAAAAGAGTATGAAAAAATACAGTTTGACAAATCTTCAGGAACTTGAAGCGGAATCTATCCATATTATCAGAGAAGTGGCTGCTGAATTCGAGAATCCTGTGATGCTTTATTCTATCGGCAAGGACTCTTCGGTGATGGTGCGTCTGGCTGAAAAAGCTTTTTCGCCCGGCAAGGTTCCCTTTCCACTGATGCACATCGACTCCAAATGGAAATTCCGGGAAATGATTGATTTCCGCGACAGCTATGCAAAAGAGAAAGGCTGGGATTTGATTGTTCACTATAATAAAGAAGCATTTGAAAACGGTATAGGCCCATTCACCCATGGCAGCAAGGTGCACACCGATTTGATGAAAACTCAGGCATTATTGGAAGGGCTGACAAAATATAAATTTGATGCAGCTTTTGGTGGCGCCCGCCGCGATGAAGAAAAATCGCGCGCCAAAGAGCGGATTTTCTCTTTCCGCGACAGGTATCATCACTGGGATCCCAAAAATCAGCGCCCGGAATTATGGAACATCTACAATGCCCGTATTCACAAAGGAGAGTCAATCCGGGTTTTTCCGCTCAGCAACTGGACGGAGCTGGATATCTGGCAGTATATCCGTTTGGAAAATATCCCGATTGTTCCGCTCTATTATGCCAAAGAACGGCTCATCACGGAAATCGACGGAAACCTGATTTTGGTTGACGACGAACGCATGCCAAAGGAATTGGCTGCCAAAGCGCGAATGCGCAAAGTGCGTTTTCGCACTTTAGGCTGCTATCCGCTCACCGGCGCCATTGAATCGGATGCAGACTCCATCGAAAAGATTGTGGAAGAGATGATGACTGTCAATGTTTCGGAGCGCACCACACGAGTCATTGATTTTGATCAGGAAGCCAGCATGGAACAGAAAAAAAGAGAAGGATATTTTTAATCTTCTGCATAACCGCAATTTCAAAAAACAACAGACAATATATTATAATATATAAGCAACAGCAATAACAAGCATAAAATGACAACAAAGTCAAATCACACTCCCGACATTCGCGCTTTTCTCGATCAGGATCAAAAAAAAGGACTTTTACGGCTGCTCACAGCCGGTTCCGTAGATGACGGCAAGTCAACCCTTATCGGCAGGCTCATGTTCGACAGTAAAACATTGTATGAAGATCAGCTTGCCGCTCTTGAGCGCGACAGTAAACGCATCGGACATGCCGGAGAAGAGATTGATTACGCCTTGCTGTTAGACGGGCTGAAAGCTGAACGTGAACAGGGAATTACCATTGATGTTGCCTACCGCTATTTTTCAACGGCAAAAAGAAAATTTATCATTGCCGACACCCCCGGGCATGAACAATATACACGAAACATGATTACCGGCGGCTCAACTGCAAGTCTGGCAATCATTCTCATTGATGCCACACAGGGAGTGGTTACCCAAACCCGGAGACACACTTTTTTGGTCTCGCTGCTTGGAATCAAACATATAGTTCTGGCTGTCAACAAAATGGATTTGGTTGATTTCAACCAAAAAGTTTTTGATGATATCTGCACCGAATATAAAAATTTCGTACTTCAGCTTAACATTCCGGACGTGGAGTTTATTCCGCTTTCGGCGCTGAAAGGAGACAACGTAGTGGAAATTTCTGAGCAGATGCCCTGGTATCACGGAAAAAGCCTGCTCAATTTTCTGGAAACTGTGCACATCAGCAGCGACAGTAATTTCGCCGATTTTCGTTTTCCTGTTCAGTATGTTTTGCGCCCTAATCGCGATTTTCGGGGTTTCTCCGGTAAAGTTGCCTCCGGAACCATCAGTCCGGGAGATTTGGTGATGGCGCTACCCTCCATGAAAACGTCAAAAGTTGTATCAATTCCAACCTACGACGGCGACCTTGAAATAGCTTTTCCGCCACAGGCAATCACGTTAGTGCTGGAAGATGAAATTGACATTTCAAGAGGTGAAATGTTGGTCAATCCCGACAATCTGCCGCGCATGGAAAGGCATTTTGAAGCAATGCTTGTCTGGATGGATGAACAGCCGATGGAGCACTCCACACAATTTTTCCTAAAACACACAACCAACACGACACGTGCACGGATTGACATGGTCAGATATAAAACTGATGTGAATACACTGAAAAAATCAAAGGTTGAAACGCTGATGCTGAATGAAATAGGACGTGCCGTGTTTACCACTGCAAAACCGCTGTTTTTTGATCCTTACCAAAAGAACAAAAACACGGGATCGTTTGTGCTCATTGACCCGCTAACAAACAATACCGTTGCGGTTGGGATGATAATCGACAAATTAGAGAGCAAAAACCTACCGTCTCGTATTTCCGATACTGACAAGGAAAATATCAAAAAGGGGAAATCGCTGATTTCAGTAACAGAAAGGCAAAAAAAGCTTAATCAGAAAGGGGTTACCATTTGGTTTACAGGACTGCATGGGTCCGGGAAAAATGAACTGGCATTCAGTCTGGAGAAAAAACTCTTTGAAAATGGAGCTACCGCCGTTCTGCTTGACGGAAGCTCATTGCGCTCGGGATTAAACCGGGAACTCGACTACTCCCCCGCCGACCGCGCCGAACAACTAAGAAGAGTAGCACATATCTGTAAGCTGCTGAACGATCAGGGAATAATCACAATCTGCTCCTTTATCTCAAGAAATGACTCACTCAGAAATCAGGTGGCGGAAATAATCGGCAAAGAGCGTTTTCATCTTATGTTCATGGATGCGTCGCTCGATTATTGCAAAGCGAACAAACCGGAATTGTACATCAAGGCAGAACGGGAAGAGATTGAGAACCTGCCGGGCGTAGATTTGGAGTTTGAAACACCTGCCAATGCAAATCTGGTATTCAATCCTGAAGAAAATGAGACCAATTTAGACAAGTTACTGAATTATCTCGCGAAAAAGCAGATTTATCCTCTGGAATAAAACAACCCGTTTTTTCAATTTCTGTTTTAATCAAAAATCTACCGGCAAACTCTGAATAACTACAAAATATCAGGTGTTTTAGCAGAAAATATTTTTGAGGGAATTTGAAATACAGTTCTTTAAAAGTCTCATTTACTGCACAATTTATATAGGTTAATTTTCTGTACTATAGTTTTAAGCCTTTCCTATAAGAACAAATGTTAAAGTCCGAACACTTGCGAACGCAAACATATGTTCAAATTATCATTGAGCTATAAAGAATATATTCAGCTTTAAATTGAATAATGTTTTAAATTTTCGATAACATAAAGATTAACTGACAGCAATAGTTATAATATACTTTACATAAAATACTTTTCAGCAACCACATAACAATAAACACTAAGGGCAACTATCAACTTCATGTAAATCAGCACATAACATAATCCAACAGAAAATAGCACTTAAAATGAAAATTTATGTTGACAACCTCTTGTCTGTTTAAAATCAAGCTCCCGAATTATTATTAAGAGAGCTAAAATCTGCATTAAAGTCTTTTGTTATAATTTACAAACTTGTGCTATTTTGACCTAATTCTTATTAAAAATAGCAGATTTATGTATGAGCATCACTACAGTACACCAAAACTGGTCAATATTCTATGTATATTGAGTTAAATTGTAGTGGTTTATCGGTTTAGTAATATTGTATTTTGTAATTGAGATAGTTTATTTTTTTATTGTTTAATGTAATGTCTAAATCTTTATGAAAAAAAAATTCAAGACGTTTTTAACAGGAATGTTTGTTCTTTTTACGGTTTATGCTCAGGCACAAGTGCAGGTGAGCGGTACTGTAAAGGACAATACGGGCGATTTTTTGCCCGGAGTATCTATTGTGGTTAAAGGGACGACACAGGGAACCGTCACCGACATTGACGGAAGGTATTCTCTGAATGTACCCGGCAGCCAGTCTGTACTGGTCTTTTCATTCGTAGGAATGGAAACCCAGGAAATCAATGTAGGCGGAAGAACCAACATTGATGTAGTATTAAATCTTTCTACTATTGGTGTGGATGAAATTGTAGTTACTGCACTTGGGATGAAAAAAGAGAAAAAAGCATTGGGATACAATATCTCCTCAGTCAGCAGCGAGAATATTGAATCCGGGGGAACCTCCAATGTTCTAAAATCCCTTGACGGAAAAATTACAGGTGTTCAGATGAACAGCCTGACTACCTCACCGACTTCTTCCGTAATGTTCAATATTCGCGGCGCCACTTCACTGGCAGGAATTATGAAAGGGAAGTCGGGGAATATCAATAATGAAACCCAGCCTTTGATTGTTGTGGATGGTGTTCCTGTTGGCTCAAACAGCGTGGGTACTACCGGCGGAATTGATGTAGGAAATTATATGTCTTCCATCAATCCGAACGATATTGAAAGTGTTTCTGTATTGAAAGGTGCCAGTGCTGCAGCGCTTTATGGTTCGCAGGCAGGAAATGGCGTAATTCTGATCACAACAAAAAGCGGAAGCGGCGCAAAAAAAGGAATCGGCGTAACAGTCAGCAGTTCACTCTCTTTTGACCAGGCATACAGCATTCCACCGGTTCAGCGTCAGTTTTTTCAAGGCGACGAAGATGGTACACCAACCACGGAGGACAAAAAAGGTGCAGGATGGGCAATCGATGATACAAAAAATAATTCCACTCCTATTTGGCGCTGGAATATTTTAACCCAGGAGTGGGAGCAATCCGTACTTGAAGCACGGGGTGATAAAAATCCATTACTCGCTTTCCTTGAAACCGGTATAATGAATGAAAACAATGTTGCCATTACCGGAAATTATGACAAAGGGAACTACCGTCTGAACGTTGGAAATCTGACACATAATTCCGTTGTTCCTTCAAACAAGACAACCCGGAATAGTATCTCTTTCAGTTCTGCCTATAATCTGACAGATAAAGTAACAATTACATCTCAAGCCTCCTACTCTTATACCTTTGTACCCAACCAGTCCAATGTTTACGGGAAGCGTGAAGACAATCCACTGGCACATGCCATGGCAATGCCGATTAACATGCCGCCGATGAGTGAATGGAGACAGGCAAACAACTGGCTGAATGACTGGAACGGCACCTATCAGAATACTCCGTATTTGAAAAATCCTGGAGAAGACAGGCTGAGCCGTGTAAACGCAGCAGGATTTGACAAAGCAATTGGTAAAAACAATCCTTATTTTGCAGCCGAAGAGATTTTACGTACATATACAAGAGATGTAGCTTTTGGTAAGGTTCAGATGGACTGGGAGTTAACTAACGCACTGACCTTTACAGTCCGTTCGGGATTAACCAAAAATACTTTTGCTTTTGAACGCAAAACCCCGTGGGGAGCAGAGAGAATGGAAAAAGGAGGTTACGAACAACGGCATTCAAATAGTATTGGAGTCAGAAATGATATAATGCTTGCCTATAATAACTATTTCATGGATGATCAAATCTCTGTGGATGCTTTGGCAGGGGTCAATTACAATTACAGTGAAAGCAACAGTTCCGGTTTTAGCGGAAGCGAACTAACAACACCCAATTCCTTCAGCTACAACTCTCTTCCTGCTTCCGTCAGACAGTCAGCCAGCTTTAGCAGAGGTTACGGCTCTCGCAATTACGGCGCCTATGGAACCGTAACAGTGGGTTACCAAAGTATGCTCTATCTGGAGTTAACCGGAAGAAATGACTGGGTTGGAATTCTGGATCACGAAAAAGACAATCATTTCTATCCGGGTGTTTCATTAAGCTGGATTGCCAGTGAAACTTTCAAAGATATGGGCAGTTGGATGACTTTGCTTAAATTAAGGGGAGGTTATGCCGAAACAGGTTATGGCATTGGCAATCCGGTAAACTTAGACAGCTATGGAGTTTCGGGAACTCCCTGGGGAGGTGCCGTCATGGGAACAGTTGGCGGAGCTTTGGTGGATGCCAATATCAATCCGGAACTCAACGTAACCAAAGAAATTGGTGTTGACTTTGGTCTGTTTGAAAACCGGATCATGGGTGAATTCACTGCCTATTCAAAAAACCATATTAACCAGATTCAAAATCTTCCGGTTGTAGGTTCATCAGGCTTCAGCTCTGTTCTAACCAACATGGGGTCTGTGTTATCGGAAGGTATTGAAGCTTCACTGACCGTTACTCCGGTCAGAACCAAAGACTGGACATGGAATTTGACCGGGAATATTACTTCATTCAAATCTATCATTGCAGAGTTGGATGAACGCTTTACCGAAAAATTCTACGATTATGAAGCAAAATCACTGCTTTCCCTTTATAAAGGCTCAAGAGTAGGTGATTTATACGCTGAAAGGCCAATCCCGTATATCCAGTCCGGCAAGTATAAAGGAATGATGCTGATTGGATATGACGGTATTATTGGAGAGTCTGTCAGAACTACGGATCATATCAAAGAATATGGATATTTGGGAAATATGAATCCCAAAGCTATTATGGGTTTTAACACCGACTTGAGATATAAAAACTGGAGCTTGGGAATCGTTTCTAGCCTGAGGCTTGGAGGTGTATTTATTTCAGAAACACAGCAAATCATTATTGATGATGGTATGGCCGATGTCGGTTACATTTACAAAGACAAATATGATGAATACTGGACCGGTGGCCGGTTTGCAGGCGGCTTACCCAGCATGCCCGATCCCGGAGCTATTTTCCCTGGTGCCGGATGGGAAGTGTATAGGGGGGCAGTTTCTGGCTTCATGCAATACTATAATGGCGATCCAAGATATTTTGGGTACTGGAATGCTGTGATGATTGATCCGAACAAAGACCTTTCCAGTATGACCGGCGATGAAAAGTTGAATCTTCCCGATGAAGACTATATCAAAAACGGAGAAGATCCACTCTACACAATCTATGGTCATCCATATCTGATGGAAGGTGAAGAACTTTGGTCAGGGACACAGTTTCGTACGTGGGATGCAACCAACTTCAAAATTAAAGAGATAAACCTCACCTATCAACTGCAAAAATCAGTTGTCCAAAAATTACATTGCCAGGATATTCATTTTACAGCCTTTGCAAAGAATGTGATGTTCTGGGCAAAAAACAGAATGAACGAAGATCCTGAGACCGCTTTTAGAGAAGGAATTTTAGGTATGGGTGTTTCCAATTTCGGACTTCCGCCGCTACGTACAATGGGATTAAAAATAACTGTAGGTTTTTAAAAAAATCATAGTGTAAATATCAAAATTAAAAGATTATGAAGAAGATATTATTATATGTCAGTTTATTAGTCGTAGCTCTTGGCTTTTCGTGTCAGGATAACTTAAGAATTGATGAAAGACAGACATCGTTTGATGTGAATTATTTCACCTATTCACGTTATCAGCTTACTACTGCAATAGTTAATACTGCTCAAAACCACGGAAAGAATGTTAGAAATGAGCTCTTAGGGCAGGCTACTCTCTATTTTATGAATTGCTATGCAGGTGATCAAAATGCAAGGTTTTATACAATTCCTGACAATAACTGGGCAATGGAGGGGTCAAACCCCTACACAAGCCAGATGCGTACTTTCGCTGCCATTGAAAAACTGGCAATCAATGAAGGGAATCTAGCTACTGTGGCTGCCTCCGATATTTTAAAATGCTTTAATATCGCTTTCTTAACAGAAAAATATGGCGACGTACCTTTTTCTGAGGCAGTTCACGGACGAGACGGAGACCTGTTCCCAAAATTTGATTCTCAAAAGGAAATTTACGAATGGATGTTCAGCACTTTGGACAATGCAGTTGAAGTGCTGTCCAATGCAAGCAGTAAAGGACTTCCGGCAGACCACGATGTACTTTTTAAAGGAGATAAAGCAAAATGGGTGAAATTTGCTAATTCACTGAAGTTCCGCCTAATGGTACATTCTTACGAAGCATTTAAGAAAGAAGGTATTGACTTATCTTCCAAAATGGAAGCAATTGCAAGCGGTAAAAATTACATGTCTTCAGTTAGCGAGAATGCATCAATTACTTTCCCCGGTGATCAGGAATCTCAGGCTTGGTATATACAAACTAAATGGGGTACTGGCAACGGTTTTACCGAGCGCAAGCCTACCAAATTTCTGATTGATAAAATGGTGGAAATAGATGACCCGCGCATGTATGTAATTTTTGCGCCTGTGCTCTCACCTTTGTCAAATAAACCGGACACCATTTCAGAAAATGTCAAAATCAACGGTTATAACTATAACATTACCTATTATCCGGCAAGCGATCCAAAAGTACAACCAAGTTGGCTGGTCAATCTTGGAGTTGATATAAATGGCACCTCGAAAGATATTCCTTATGAACTGGATGCAAGATGGTTTGGAACACCGACTCCGCTTACTGTCCAGAATATTTACGGAGGCTCTGGAATACCCGGGACCAATAGTTTTTATGATAACCGCCGACTTACCGGATTTTCCGAGCTGATTTCAAAAACAGATGATGACAGACTACGCGCAGTTATGATGGAGTCCAGCGAAATGATGTTTCTTCTGGCAGAAGCAAAACAAAAGGGATGGATTAATTCCGGTACCGTTAAGGAATATTATGAACAGGGAATTAAGCTCTCTTTTGAGAGATGGGAAATTGAAAATGGTACAAAACCGGCATCACATGAAGGTTCGGATAAAATTATTGAGGATTTTAGCGCCTATTATGCAAAACCAGGAGTTGCACTTGATGGTTCTTCTTCCGATTTTGACAAAATCATTTTCCAGAAATGGTTGTCGCTCCTTATGACCAATCACTTTGAAGCATTCACTGAAGTCAGAAGAACCGGAAAACCTGAATTCGTATTTAATTTAGCAACTGCATTCTCTGTTTATGAATATCCATACCGCTACATTTATCCAAAAGATGAAGAAAGCAACAACAGGGAAAATTATAATGCAGCAGTTTCTGCATTAGGCGGAAAAGATTTACCCTCTGCCAAAATGTGGATTTTCAAATAAGAGAAATTACTAATTATATTGATTAAATTTAAAGAGGACACGGATTTTCCATGTCCTCTTTATTTAGCAACTTTGCGAAAATTCAAACTGTGAAGCATTCTATTCTAATATTCATCTTTTTAACAACGGTTTTTTCTTCAACCGGCAATAATCCCCTGAAAGGGACAGTGTTTTCCGATACCAACAGAAACGGTGTTTTAGACCCCGGAGAGCCGGGCATTGCAGGAGTTTGCGTCTCCAACGGCAGAGAGGTTGTTCTCACTGATGCACGCGGCAACTGGGAGCTTCCCGGCACAAATGCACGCGAAGTTTTTGTAATCAAACCGGCAAATTATGCCACTCCGGTCAATGAAAACTTTATTCCGCAACACTATCTGATAAACGATGATGAAAAATTCCCGGCTGCCATCAATTTTCCATTGTTGCCATCGCCGGAAAATCCACGCTTTTCAGCGCTGTTTTTTGGAGATACTCAGGCACGCGGAATAAAAGAGGTGAACTACATTTTGCATGACGTGGTTGAAGAGCTTATGGAAACCGATGCCGCTTTCGGGGTTTCATTAGGCGACATTGTTGCCGATGATCCCAACCTGTTTGATGAAATCAGCCAGGGAATCGGGCAGATAGGAATTCCGTGGTACAATATTTTTGGAAATCACGATTTTGACCGTGGCAAAATGGAAGATATTAACCGCGATAAAACATTCCGCAAATTTTTCGGTCCTTCAACTTATGCTTTCGAGTACGGTCAGGTGGTTTTTATCGGTTTCAGAAATATGTTTTACAATGAAACCGGCAGATACCATGCTCATTTATCGGAAATTCAGCTCAACTTTACAGAAAATTACCTTACCCATGTTCCTGAGGACAAGCTGGTTGTTTTAATGATGCACATTCCGGTTTATAAAATTGACACCCGTGAAAGGTTATTTGAAATTCTGAAAAACAGAAGATATACCTTCTCCATCGCAGGGCACGAGCATGAGCAGTGGCACACTTTCGTGGATCGTGAAATGGGGTGGAAGAGAGATGACGCCCATCATCATCTGGTCAATGCAACAGTCTGCGGCAGCTGGTGGTGCGGTTCAATTGACGAAACCGGCATTCCCCATGCCACCATGAATGATGGCGCCCCCAACGGATATTCAATAATCACTTTCTACGGGAATGATTACTCAATACGTTTTAAAGCAGCCCGCCGCCCGGACGATTACCAGATGAATATCTATCTGCCTGATGAAATTTCCCAAACCGAAGCGGATACGACCAAAATTCTGGTGAATGTTTTTGCCGGTTCAGAGCGTTCGGTTGTTGAAATGCGTTTAGGAAAAAACGGAGAGTGGCTGCCCATGCAGCGCACTGAAACCATCGACCCGGAATGCTTGCGCATGCACGAACTCAGTCCGGTTCTGGATCAGAAAATTGACGGAGAACTGCTTGAAGATATCTTCGGTTATAAAATGGATTACCCGAGCATTTCACAGCATATCTGGCAGGCAGAATTTCCCAAAAGCACAAAGCCCGGAACATATACCGTTACCGTGCGTACAAAAGATATGTTTGATCAAAGCTGGCAGGCACACCGGCTTGTCAGAGTAAAATAAAATTTAACATCATGTTGAAAGCAGGGAAACAGACACTAATTTTTGCCGGGTTTTTTACAATTTTAGCTTCCTGCTCAGAAACCGGAACAAAAGAAAAGATTTTAACCATGGAAGAGAGACAAATATCATTTTCTGCCAGAAATCATGCATTAGACAATAACGATAATTTTTCGCCCGATGACCGGTTCTTATGCTACGATACCCGCGGAACGGTATTTAACAAAAATCTGGCAAACTGCAAATCAATTGAGAAAATTGAAATCGCCACCGGAAAGGAGACCGTTATCTGGGAGCCGGAGTCAGTTACCGGAGAAGAAGCAGCGCCCGGCGTGGCGGCTGTATCATGGCATCCGTCTGAAGATAAAGTGATATTTATTCATGGTCCGTTGCTGGAAGAAGTTGAATCGAGAGGTTTTTACGGAATCAGAAATCGCACCGGAGTTGAAGTAAGCGCAGACGGAAAAGGAACAGTTACCAAGGTGGATATGCGCGATGTTTCAACAGAAAAACCGACTATTGCGGGTGCACAGCGGGGCGGGACCCACCGCCACGAATATACCCGAAACGGTAAACGAATCGGATTCACTTACGACGATTTTCTTGTTCAAAATTACGACCGCACAATCGGCTACATGGAGCCTCATCCGGCAGCGCCGGAGGGATATACCCACTACTTTGCAGTGCTGCTGAAACCTGCGGAAACAGGTAAGTCAAAACCCGGCGAAATTGAAAAAGCCTATGGCGACTCCTGGGTGGGCGCCGAAGGCAAAATGCGTGCTTTTGTCGGAAAAATCCGCGCAGAGAACGGTGTGGATTATCAAACAGACCTGTTTGTTGCCGACATTCCCGATTCAGTGGATATTACTACTGCTTTTTCGGGTGATGCAACCCGGTATCCCGAACCACCAAAAGGAATTGGAATTCGCCGTTTGACAAATCACGGCACGGTTTCGGGAATTGTCCGCGGCTCGCAGGATGGAAAATATATCGTTTACCTTGCAGAAGACGAATCGGGAATTTTGCAGGCTTTTGTAATTCCTGCCCAAAATTCCGGTCTTCCCGCTGGAGAAAATGAAAAACCAGTTCAGCTGAGCAGCTTTCAGTCAGATGTCTCGGACATTCGCTGGCATCCTTCAGGAAATGCAATTTTTGCAATTATTGACGGGAATATCGTGGTTTTTCCATTTCAGCATAAAGAGAAGAACGAAAAATATACCATGCTGACAAACGACACCCAAAAACGGGAAGAACTTGTGGTTTCCAACAATGGAAACACACTGGCATACAGCATGATGAAGACCGGAGACTACTCCGGTGAATTCAGGCAGATTTTTGTAATGGATTTAAACCGGGAGGTTATAAATTCAATAATAAAGTGAGAATGAAATGAATTAAGGAATTGCGCACAACTGTTGTTTTTGCAGCAAATTCCTGAAAAATACCATAAACAATTAACAATTTTAAAAATGAGGAATCAACTGATTTTAATTTTAACTTTTGCCATTTTCATGGCAGCCTGCACAGGCAATGAGAAGCCTGCAATCTCATCCCCAAAAGGACAGCATCAGGATGTGCCTTTCACCCAAGATTACAGCATCAGCTATTTTAATGAAAACAGCAATGCCGCACTGCTAAAAGTGTTTTCCGACAGGAACGGCTATATCCAGGTTTTGTCGGACAAAGGGCTGATGAGGCTTCGTGACGGGCAAATGCTTTTCCCCGGAACACTTGTAAAAGATGTTCAGGATTTACCAACTTCCGACAAAAATATCGCCGGAATCGGCACCTACCAAAATCAATTTGTTTACATAGACAATGAAGCGGTGCTCAGCAATGCCTGGGCAGGGCATCTCTATTCAAGACACACCATGCCCGATGCACGGATTTTTGCAGGCGGAAACGATTTTTCCTTCTTAATCTCCAACGGACAAAAACTGGCTCTGCTTAAAGATTCAGAATCTATCTGGGAAGGCTCGCTTTCAGGAAAAGAGATTAATGATATCAAATTTGATGAAAACAATAAGCTGTTCTGGCTCTTATCCAAAGATGCAATCAACTCATTCAATCCTGAGAACAAACAGATTACAGAAGTTTTTACCGGAAAAAATCTAACCTCTTTTGAGATTTCAACAGACAAATTGTTTGTTGGAACAACAGAAGGATATCTGACAGTTGACACAAAAACCGGGAAACAATCCGGGCAGATTCAGCGAAAAATGCCATGGACAGAGCTCACCACAATCAGTGAAATTGACGGCAAAATATGGTTTGGCTCAACCCACGGAGCAATGGTTCTTCGTGATGACGGCAAATTCGATTACTATGCGTCCCGCCGCTGGCTCCCTTCCGACAGTGTGATTCATATTTCCAAAGGTCCCGATAACTCGGTGCTGGTACTCACCAACCGCGGCGTCGGACAGATTATTTTTGAAGAGATGACGCTGTATGAAAAGGCAATGTTTTATGAAAAGCAGGTTCGCGAGCGCCATATCCGCACCGGATTCAACGGCACCGTGGGTAGAATGACCAATGGCGATGTTACTACAGGAACACTTGAGAACTCGGACAATGACGGATTGTGGACATCCATGTATCTGGCAGCCGAAACTTTCAGGTATGCAGTTACCAAATCGGATGAAGCGCTTCAAAATGTCCGCGAATCATTAGATGCCATGGAGCGGCTCTACACCATAAATCCGATGAAATCGGGATTTCCTTCCCGCTCGTTTCAGCGCGCAGGCTACAACGATCACGACAAACCATGGCGCCCGACCGAAGACCCCGAATGGGACTGGAAATCAACCACCAGCAGCGATGAAGCCATTGGGCATATTTTTGCTTTCGGAGCCATTGCAGAGTTGGTTGAAATTGCCGATATCAGAGATAAAGCCATTGCACTTATTGACACGATGATGTCGCATATCATCAAAAATGACTACTATCTGATTGACTGGAACGGCGAACCAACGCTCTGGGCAAGGTGGAATCCCGAATATGTGAACGGTTTTCCAACTTCTATAGGAGACCGTAAGCTGAACAGCTCCAACATTGTCGGGATGCTTCAGACTGCCTACCATTTTACCGGAAAAGAGAAGTATAAAACTGCCGCTTTTTACCTGATGGATGAGCACGGTTATTTAGAAAACCTGAGGCGCCCGATGGAGGAGATTGGCAAAGCTTCCGAAGATGACGACGACTGGGCACAAATGCTCTCAAGCGCATGGAATCATTCGGATGACGAAATGTATTACTGCGGCTACTGGGGGCTTTATCGTTATGCTTTCAATGATACGCTCAAAGCCATTTACCGCGATGCGATCATTGACCACTGGGAATTTGAAAGACCTGAAAAAGAGGGTTTATGGAACATTATGACCGCTATGGTTACCGATGACAATACAGACTTAGAAGAGGCAATCTGGTATTTGCAGCGCTATCCGTTAGATCTGGTAACGTGGACTATTACAAACAGCCACCGGAAAGATATTGAGTTTATTCCTGAAAATTTCCGCACCCAGACCATAACCGAAGTTTTACCGGCAGACGAGCTGCCCATCACAAGGCACAATGCAAACCGCTTCCGTCTCGATGGCGGCAGAAACGGAACCCAGGAGTACAGCGCCGGCGACATCTGGCTGCTGCCCTACTGGATCGGACGTTATCTGGAAGTAATCAGCGAACCGGATTGCAGCAAATGAAAATGACAACTATGAAAAATTGCTTCAACATAATTTGATTAAATGAATGGAAAAGCGCTTCCTGAATTTTCAGGCGCGCTTTTTCTTTTTTAGAAAACCGGAAAGATGAAAAAAATAAACTTGAAAATTTACAGAATAGCACTTTTAGGTGCAGTTGCATTAGCGCTGATCTTTTGTGCTCAAAAACAGACCATTTCCGAAAAATCGGTAAAAGATGTGATGGACGATGTCATTTCGCGCATTTATTCCACTATGGACAGCGAAACCATTGAGAGTATCGATCAGGAGAAAGCGATGAAATTGTTTGATGACGGCGAGTTGGAAGTTCTTGCCACCCGCCATTGGGTTTTCAATGCCAATGTTCCGGTTGTGGTTTCCGTCATGCGCAGCACAAGGCAGCAAATCATGCCTTTCTGGCTTGAACCCAGCGGTTTTAGAAAAACCGGCTTCACCATAAAAAACGAGCAGAACACTTATGAAGTGTGGCAAAAATCCTTTAACAAAGGTACCGTGGGACTGGGGATCAACGGCTTTGAAAATTTTTCCTATCACTATTTTGTTTCAGTAGCTCCGCAAAATCCTGAAGACAAACTGGAATTATCAGGTTTTATTCCTGAAAATCAGATAGTCAGTACGCTGGACAACGGCAACACAGTCTATCAGGACTGGACAGAACTGGTTACCATGGACGTTCCCGAAGAGATGAAAGGGCAAATTCTGCTTACCACCATCCGCGGACGCGGAAAGGAGTCGCACCTTATCGGCGCTTTCCGCCCAACGGCGTATCCATCTTCGGCAGACCCCGACCAAATTATGCTGACCTGGAGTTCCAATCCTTCCACAAGCATGGATATTCAGTGGAGAACGGACACTTCCGTGGAAACAGGTTCCGTAAAATACCGGATTAGAGAATCGGCAGATGTAAAAACACAACAGGCTGAAAAATTTGTGATGGAAGACCGCGAAGTGATGAACGATCGTTTCATTCACAGATTCACTGCAAAATTGCATGATTTGCAACCGGGAACAGAATACGAATACCTGATTCCACCGGAAACCGACTGGACAAAAGCAGAAAATTTTTCCACACCGGCTGATGACGGCTCCTTTTCGTTTATCTGGTTTGGCGATGCTCACCAGAAAACAGTGTTTGGCGAACTTCACGAAAAGGCAGAAGCATCCTTTCCCGAAACTGCATTTTACACCGTTTCGGGCGATATGGTGGATTACGGACTTTACCGCAATGAATGGGATAACTTCTTTGAAAATTCAAAAAATGTTATCCGCAAAAAACCGCAGATGAACGTTCCCGGGAACCATGATAACCGGCTGGGGCTTGGTGCAAAAATGTTCCGCGACCTGTTCAGCTACCCGACAAACGGTCCCGATGGCGTACCAAAGGAACAGACCTATTCGTTTACCTACAAAAACACTTTGTTTCTGATGCTTGATGCCACTTCATCCACCGAGGCACAAACCCAGTGGATTGAACAACAGCTGGCTACGTCCGATGCAACCTGGAAAATTGCAATTTTTCATTTTTCGCCATACAATTTTGAGGAACCTTATCCCGATATTCAGGAAGCCTGGGTGCCACTGTTCGACAAATATCATGTTGATCTGGTTTTAGGCGGTCACCTGCACTACTACATGCGCTCCAACCCGATGAAAGCGGGGAAAGTGGTTGATTCGCACAGCGAAGGAACAACTTATATCATTTCCATTGCCATTCCTGCCCGCCACAACGACATTGGCGAAGAGCCCTATGCAGCAGTCAGATACAAAGAGGGGCAGTTTTATCAGCATTTCAAAATCGAAGGGAATGAACTAATATACAGCGCTTTTGATTTTGATGAGAATCTTGTTGACACTTTTAAAATTCAAAAATGAAAAAATTTCAAATCCTGCTCCTTCTCATTGTGCTAACCTTTTCTGTGAGTGCGCAAAAAAGAAGACAACTGTCATTCAACAGCTCCGGCGAATTAAAGATTGTTCAGTTTACCGATTTGCATATCGAACTGGAGAGAAAGAGATTTCTCGAAGTTTATGAAACCATTCCCAAAATTTTGGAAAGCGAAAAACCTGATTTGGTAGTCGTTACCGGCGATATTGTTACGGAAGACAATCCCGAAACGGGGCTGCGAAGACTTGCCGATATTTTTGTTATAGCGGGAGTGCCTTATACCATGATTTTTGGCAATCACGACTCCGAGCACAATTTATCCCGAAAAGAGGTTGCTGCATTTATTGAAAAGCTACCGGGAATTTTAAACAAAAACGACAAAAAATCGGAGGGTTACACCAATTTTGTCCTTCCGGTTTACGGAAATGACGGAAAAAAGGCTGCGCTTCTATATTTTATGGATTCCAACGATTACAGCACACTCAAACCGCTCATCGGCGGCTGGGGGTGGTTCACCCATAAACAGGTTGACTGGTACCGGCAGCAGAGCAGAAAATTCACTGCCAAAAATAATGGCGCCCCCTACCCTGCGCTTGCGTTTTTTCATATTCCGCTACCGGAGTATGAGGATGCGTGGAACAACAAAACCAACCCGCCGTTTGGTAAAAAGCGGGAAGATATTTGCAGTCCGCTGATCAATACCGGAATGTTTGCGGCAATGTTGGAAAGCGGCGATGTGATGGGCACTTTTGTGGGACACGATCACTATAACGATTACATTGGCGTTCATTACGAAATCGCTCTTGCCTATGGTCGGGTAACCAAAACCGGCTACAACGAACTTGACCCGGGTCCCGGAGCAAGAGTTATCGTGCTGAAAGAAGGAAAGCGCGCTTTTGATACGTGGATCAGGGAACCCGGCGGCAAAATAGCTGACAAATGCAATTATCCGACTTCGTTCCTGTCAGCTGAAAAATAAAAAAAATTTGCGGGGGGGAGTATCCCATTTCAAAATATGTTTCATAGTTTTTATTTCCCTTATCGCCATAAAAGATTTCTAATTTTGATGGCTTGTAAGAGAAAGTATCTGTGTATTTGCATTCTAACCCAATCAAACTGATTTCATTCCCTTTTTCTACTTCAAATGCAATGTCAAAAGCAGAGCGGTCTTTTGTGAAATTTTCCGGCGGTGCAAATTCGAACATTACTTTTCTCAATTTTGTAATATCAGGATAAAATGCCTGAAGGGCTGTCAACCCAGAATTCTTATCGGCATACAGTTCACCAAAAAAGTTAAAACAAAGGGGTTGACTTGAAAGCAGATTGTTAAACAATCTGCTTTCTTCGATGATTCCCACACTGGTTTTTGTACGTTGCTGAAGTGTTTCTTTAACAACATTCAAAATATTAGGTGTTTGTTAGAAAATTCTTTCCACTTTCCTTTCCGTTTAAAATTCTATTGCAAATAGTTTCATCTGATTTGCCCGGGTAAGGTGCAGGTTCCTCAATTAAAATATTTGTTCTCCACCAGCCTTGATGTACTCTCATTTTTGCTTTGAATCCGAACTCTACCGGAATCGATCCGAATCGTTCTTTAAGTGTTGTTGATTTATTAATCATTGTATTTCCTTAAATATTTTTATCGCTGCCAGAGTTGCAGCTAACGGAGCAGCGGTTTGCGATGTGATTTGCATGTTGCAAATCGCAAGTTAGTGGACAGTCCCGCAGGGCTGGACACACGCAAATCGCTGCTCCGTTAGGTGGAAAGCCCGCAGGGATTTCCACCTAACGAACCCTTTTACGAATAGCAGGATAGAGATTTTCTGCCATGCGGAGAAAGCCCAAATCGGTGAGATGTACGCCGTCAACAGTTGCTTCCCGGTCATTGCCGATTAACTTGTCGGCTTTTACGTAGTAGATATTTTTATCGCCACTCTTTTTCTGCTCCATGAATATCTGAGCTAACAATTCATTCTTCCGGTTAATCAGAGTAAAAAGAGACTGATCAAAAAACATGTGCGTATAAAGGATATTTTCGACTAAAATTATTGGCGTTTTCGGCTGTTTTTCCCGGATAATTTCAAGAAAACGGACATATTTATCACTGATTTGCTCGGGGCTTACATTAGGCAGACAATCAATCACATAGCACGATGCCGGAATGGTTGCCATCGCTTCAGCCACTTCATAATCGAGCTGTCCGTTTCCGCTGAAACCGAGATTTATGGTTTCACGATCAAGCATTCGCGAAAGAATAGACGGATAAGCCATTCCTGTGCGGTTTGCACAACCGCCCTGCGTGATGCTGGTTCCGTAAAATACCACCGGATTTCCGGTTTTTGGAGAATTCACAACAGGCATTTTCACTTCCGATTGCTTTGTTATGCCGATTTCAAGGCTCTTTAATCCGTCATACAAAGGCAGATAAAGCATATATTCCATCTCTTCTCCGGTCATATTTTGCACGATAACCACTGCGGACAATTTTCCGGCTGGTTGAGCTGATTTTATAAACTGCCACTTTCCATCTTTCAGGCAATACAAATCTAATCCTTTGATGCCTGTCGGCGCAAAATGGTTCATGGTTACATCGCCGGTAACTTCCCAGCGGGCACCGATAGCTGTTGATGCGGTGCGAAAGCGAACAGCCAGACCACTGCTGTTTTTTGACAGATTCCAGACAGGTTTTCTTGTCTGATTCTCCAGAGCGGCAGGCAACCGTTCATAGCGGGACTGCGTATCAGAAAACCCCTTTCCGATAACCGGAAAAGCTGCTGCATCAACAAATTTCAGGCTGTCAACCGTGATAGCCAAACCCATAAAAGGAAAGAAAAGCGCCAAAAATAAAAATAGTTGTTTCTTCATGCTCTTAAATTAATTTGATTCACCAAAAACAAACTGTGCGATGCAGTTTGCAGTTGAATTTTTCTGAAAAAATTCCAATTCTGATTTTACGGTAAAACTAATAAAAGTAGGAGTAAAAGGAAACTGAAGTTAGTCATTTTTGCAAATTCCATTGAGCCAGCCTTTAGCGAATATTTCACTTATTTCTGCGTCCGTAAGAAAATCTTACGGTAAATCACATTTTGCCCAGTGCAGACAATCTTATTAAATTTGCCCAAAAACATCAGGACAGAACAATGATGAAATCTGAAATGATTAAAAACTGCTGCAAAATAAAGTTTATTCCACGGCAGTCTTGGCATGGCGCTTCCTTTCATGCTCATCTAAAAAGATTTTACGAATCCGCAGATTATCAGGCGTAACCTCAAGATATTCATCGTGATGGATGTATTCCATCGCTTCTTCCAATGAGAACTTGATTGCAGGAGCAATGACGGCTTTGTCATCAGCGCCGGCAGCACGCATATTGGTGAGCTTTTTAGTGCGAATAATATTGATGGTCAGGTCATCCTGCCGTGTATTTTCACCGATTACCTGCCCTGCATACACCTCCTCGCCCGGTTCGACAAAAAAGCGGCCTCTGTCCTGCATTTTATCGATGGAATAGGCAATGGCAACACCTGTTTCGATGGAGATGAGTGCACCGTTGCGCGGAACGCCCATGTTTCCCTTCCACGGCTCGTATCCTTTCAGGCGATGCGACATCACCGCCTCGCCGCCGGTGGCAGTGAGCATTTGGTTTCGTAATCCGATTAGTCCGCGTGACGGAATCACAAATTCTAAAAAAGAGCGGTCGCC
>LSQX01009897.1_pt1 | contig 31958 bp, 26 predicted proteins | sample 654561 | NCBI WGS metagenome assembly LSQX01 (sample SAMN04489861, study PRJNA283612) | anaerobic digester metagenome | isolation source: 4 biogas reactors fed with cattle manure at either 37C or 55C with and... | place: Denmark: Kongens Lyngby | collected 2014 | reverse complement strand
CGCCCGAGCAGCGAGTGCCTCCGACGGGCTACTTCGACGAGGAGGGCAACCCGCAGACGTGGGAAGCCTGCATCACGATGACCTCCCACTGGTGGGGCTACGACAAGGACGAGACGGTCTACAAGACGAGTGAGTACCTCATCCGCATGCTCGTGGACATCGTCTCGAAGGGCGGCAACCTGCTGCTGAACATTGGCCCGAAACCCGACGGGACGATTCAGAAGGAGTTCGTCAAGCGCCTCGAGGACATCGGCGAGTGGATGGACCAGTTCTCGGAGGCGATCTACGGCACCACCGCCAGTCCGTTCAACCTGCTGCCTTTCTACGGCCGCGTGACCACCAGGGGCGAGCGCCTCTACGTGCACGTCTTCGAGTGGCCCGCGGACGGCACCATCCGCCTGCCGGGCCTGCTGAACAAGGTCAAGCGGGTCTCGGCGGTGCAGAAGGGCCGCCCGAAGCTGGACTTTGCGCGCGAAGGCGACGACCTCGTCATCACGCTGCCCGAGAGGCCGCTGCATCCGGTCGCAAGCGTCTTTGCGGTGGACCTTGTCGGCGAGCCGCAGGTCGAGCCGCTGGTGCTCGGGCCGGATGAGGATGGCGCGATACAGCTTCCGGCGGTGATGGGCTTCCTCGACGGCGCGCACGGGATGCGCATCCGCTATGAGTCCGAGGATGGCATCATCCACGCGGGCAACTGGCTGAAGACCGCCGACAGCATCGAGTGGACCTTCATGGCTCCGAAGCGCGGCGACTATGAGGTGTGGCTGAACCATCGCGTGCCCGTCGGACAGGGTGGTAGCGAGGTCGCGGTGATCGTCAACGGCAAGGAAGCGCCGAAGATCATGCCGAACGGGATGATCTCGACCGGAGGCGGGACGCAGGTGGAGGGCGGCCAGCAGCAGGTGCTCAAGACCGCCTCGACACAGGGGCAGTTCAAGCGCAGGCGCGCGGCGATCGTGCGGCTGAAGAAGGGCGAGAACACGATCAAGATCACCGCGCCGAGCATCAAGAGGGACGCGGCGCTGGACCTGCGGAGCGTGGAGTTGCGGCCGGTGAAGTAGTCCATTCAGCATAGGGAGGGGCCGCACGAGGCCGGCCCAGTGCAGCAGTATCAAAGTTCGCGACTGACGCGCAGGGATAAGCTCCAGCCGAGGTCAAGCGTGGGGGAGGGGCCAGTCTCTCCGGGCGCTGGCCGAGGCAGCGGCGCCTGCGCGGGTGCAAGCAGGTCCTCCCACTGTGTGCTGAAGTCGCCGCCGTAGAGCGTGTAGATCGCATCCACGCGGCAGCCATCGAAGTCGCGGCCGACACCGAGGCCGATGGAGCCGAGCCATGCGCCGCCATCGCTCAGGCGCTGGTTCAGTTCACCTTCGGGCGGCTGATAGGCTCCGGGGCTGTCGAGGTAGTGCATGCCCGCGTCAATCTCCGCGCGCATACCCGAGGCGGCCAGCGTCAGGTGCCACGGGCCATGCTGCCGCCGTTCGCTCCAGCGAATCGCGAAGGCGCTGACGCTGGCGTCAACCTGTGCGGAGTAGCGCCCGCTCAGGCCGCCGCCGAGAGCGCCCTGATCGAGCCAGCCATCGAGCGCCATCTCCTGCCGGAGCCAGCCGAACTCCAGGTGCGTCACCCTGCCCTCGCGTGCGCTCCTGCGGCCGATACCGATGGCAGTTGATGAGCCGCCGAATGTTGCTCGACCCCGGATGGCTGTGCCGGACGCGATGGCACCGGGCTGCGGCTCAAGCCGCTCGTCGCGGACATAGGCAAACCAGCGCTCTTCTGCCGGGCCAAGCACCAGCCACGTATCAACTGAGCGTTGTTCCATCCCGAACTGCCCGGTGAAGAGGTCTCCGCTGACCGCGACCGGCAGGAGGAGGCGCTGCTTGCCCCAGTCGGTCTGCACGCCTGCCGCCCAGCAACCATCTGCGAACTGAGCGGCAAGCGCCGTGCCTGACGCATCGCCGCTAAAGCTGATGCCTTCACTGCCGCGGCGTACGTGCTGCAGGTCCGCGATGTTGGCGCCCCAGGCGCGGCCGGTGAGATCGGCGGTGAAGCGAGTGGCGCCGAGCGTCCACGGGCCGTCACTCCATGACAGTGCGAAGGTCTGTCTGTCGCCATCAGCCTCAAGGTGGTCCTTGAACCACTTGTAGCGGTGGAAGATGGACGCGGAGGTATCCGCCATGCTCACGCCGAGGCGCCAGCGTGACTGCTCCCGCCGGCCGAGTGGGACGATCGCCTGCACCTCGCGCTCATCGAGGCGCAGTTCGATCAGCCAGCGGTTTCCGCGGCGGATGGTGAAGGGCACAGAGGAGCGCAGTTCGAGGCCGATCCGTGGCTTCTCAAGCATTCCCAGCGACGCCGGACGCTGCACGTCAGCCTCCCCGAGCAGTTCGGCCGGCGCGAAAGTGCCTGCGGCCGCTGCTGAGAATGCGCCGGCATTCCAGAGCAGATTGGCCTCACCGGCCCATGCGGCGGCCGGACTCAGTGCCAGCGTCACGATCAGCAGACTGCGCCTCATCCTCCGCTACCGCCGATCGAAGATCGTCAGTTCATCCACAGCGCCGTAGGAGACCGCGAGCCATGCCGGGCCGCCGCTGAGGATCTCCATCAGTGGCGCGGGCTGCGGGAATATCCCGCCGAGCGTCGGGTCGGGGAAGTCACTCGCCCCGCGTGGCAGGGCCTGCCAGGCGCTTCCGGAGGCAAGCTCCAGCGTGGGCATCAGGTCCTTGATGTCATCCGGTGGCGCGGACCAAAGACGCGAAAGGTTCATCTGCGCACTGCGGCTGCCGGCGGAGGTCGTCCCGCCCGCGTAGAGGAGCGTGACGCTCAACTGCCCCCGCGTCATCTCCAGCAGGTCCGACAGCCGCGCCTTCTCCGCGGCCGCCGTTGTCTCGCCCAGCGCCCGCTCCAGCAGCGAGCCTGCGCGTGTGGCGTCCACTCCCGCTATCAGCGCCGTCAGAGCGCGCTCGATCTCCGCTCCCGCATCGCGCATGTTCGTGGACTGATGCCGCCAGAGGAACGGGTCAGGCGGCAGGTATTCCGCGACCGTCAGCAGGCCGTCGCCGTCATCGTCGAGGGCGCGCATCTGCACGTTCCAGTCCCAGTCACCGCCATTGAACTGATACGCGCAGGCCTGCAGCAGCCACGCCTCGATCAGGCGCGAGATGCCGATCAGGGCGTGGACCTCGGCGCGGTAGACCACCAGCCGGTTCGTCTCCGGGCCGAACTGCACGAGCGGTGCGGTGGCTGATGCGGCCCCGTTCCCCACCGCCTGCAGCCGTGCGCGGGCCAGCGGTATCATCGGCAGCAGGAACCTGCGCACCCCGATCTGCAGGTCGGCCGTGGAGAAGTCCGGATCACTCGGATTCGGGAAATCCTGTGCAGGCGTCAGTTGGCAGATGGCAGCAAGCTGGCGGGGCAGCGTGTAGCGCGCCATCCACGATTCGGCTGCCGCGAAGAGCCCGCCCCGGTGCTTGAGCGATGCGATCTGCGTCACCGGCTCCAGCAGCCCCAGCAGTTGAGCGGGCGTGTATCCGGCGTCAATGCCCGCGTTGTATGCGCCCGCAAGCAGCAGCGCGGTCGCGAGGCCCGCCTGCGCGGCGGCATCATTGGGCTGCTGGGTCACCCAGCCGGTGAAATCATCCAGCAACGCCTGCAGCTCGGCGGTGGAGGCGGGAGGAGATGAAGCGAAGCAGTCCATCCGGTCCAGCACGGCGGGGCGCACGAGGGCGGCATCGGGTGCCGAGGCCATCGGCGCGTTGCGCGCGGCCATGGTGTTGATGGCTGGCTCGGCGGGGATGGCATCGGCCGCCGGACCGGGCCCGCGGCCGATCTCAACGGGTGGCGGTGGGGGAGGAGGCGTTGGTGGGGTAGCTCCCCCGCCTCCTCCACCACCGCAGCCACCCGCAATCAGACTGGCAAGTATCAGCGCAACAAAAAAGAAGTGGCTGCGAGCCATGGCGCGTCCTCCGCTCCAGCATGCAGTGATGCGGCGAGATCCCGTGCCTGCAAGAGCGGTACCATGAGGATTTCGGGTCAACGTGGCTCCCCCCTGGGGTGTGGCAGTTATCTATCCGGCGGTGCCGTTCTGGCCGTTGGGCATCAGGCGCCTCGCCCACAGCGGCACATCTCGGCCACTCCGATGCCTTGCTATGTAGACGAGAAGCAGGATGACGAGTCCGACCGGTATGAACACCTGTGCCACTGTCACCAGCTTCGCCATCTGGTTGATTGTATCCGAACCGATGAAGAAATGCACCATCTTCAGCGCTGGCCCGAGCAGGGCCGTGACCACCGACGTGGCGAGTACATAACGCACCGCAAGACCGCGAACGTGGGCGGTGCCTCGTGCACCGATGAAGGTGCCGACGGAGGTACCGAGCAGCATCGTCAGGGCGACGGCGATCTGCACATTGCCCAGCATCGCGTGCCGGAAGCAGCCGAAGGTCACGCCCACCAGCACCCCGAGCAGGTTGGTGCCCACGGCCATCATCGAGGACTGGCCTACGAGGTACATCAGGGCCGGTGAGAGCATGAAGCCCCCGCCGACGCCCAGCACGCCGGAGAGGATACCGATGAACATGCCGAGGCCGAGAACTATCCAGCCCGAGATGCGAAGCTTCGACTTGGTGAAGCGGATGTGCGGAAAGACGCTGAGGCTCTGCAGAAAGCGGCAGGCGGTGGTCTTGATCTCGTCCTCATCCGCTGCCAGTTCGACGTCGCAGTTGAGGAGCGCAGTAGAGGCGAGGACATCGCGCAGCATAGATACGCTGACGATGGTGAGCGTGAGCAGGAGCGTGCCCAGCACCGCGATGTCCGCGGCGCGTTCGCCGAATCCGTCGAGCAGGTGCAGCAATCGGATCCCGATTTCAGTCCCGAGCAGCGTGCCTGCGGCAGTGATGAGCCCCATCTTCAGGTCTATGTGCCCAAGTTCCCGATGTCGCAGCACGCCGATGAGGTTGTTCCCGGCGATCAATGCAAGGGCCGTCCCAACAGCCAGAGGCGCGGGCAGCCCCATCACGATGAGTATCGGCGTGAGGAGATAGCCGCCGGCGACGCCGGCAAAGCCGGCGACAAGCCCGACGGCGGCCCCCATCGCGGTCAGCAGGTAGAGGTTGACAGTGAGCCCCGATGCGATCTCCAGCAATCTCAGGCCCCGCTTCCCGGTTGCTCGGAGGACGGGTGGCGCAGCAGCCGCGCCGCCTTTTCTCCGCGATCAAACGCGATGGCGAGCAGGCCCCCGGCCGTCAACATGATGAGCAGCGTCACTACCCCTGCGGCGGCGCGATCCATCTGCCGGAGTGTGGCTGCCAGTTCAACATTGTGAGAGATAGCAAAATATGCCGCGGCTATCACTGCGCCGGCGGACAGAGCCGCGAGGATGGCCGCAAGCAACCCGCCTTTTGTGACACGCATCAGTGCAACGCCGTCCTGTTCGCCGGAGTAGGCAAGTAGTTGCTGCAACTGCTTCGGAGAGACACTCAAATAAGAGTGTTCGCGGTCGAAATATGCAATGACCCGCCGCGGGGAAGCGGCGGGTCGGATCGATGCGAGATTGGACATAAGTATATGCCTCTTCGCGGTGGCTGTCAAATCTTCCGGTCGCCTGACACGCTCACCGGGTGTGAGGGAGCAGACTTGCGCTAAAGTCTGCGGCCGCGCCGCCGTTAACGGTCGCGCAAGCAGAGACATTCGCTTCCGGGAGGTCGGCTCACGTGACGCGAGGACTGCACGCCGCGGCGGCTGGTATGCGGACGCAACTGCGCAGGCAGGATGTCAATGCGAACAACCTCGCCAACGCCGGTACCCCCGGCTTTCGCCGCGCTGAGATGACGATCGGCGTCACCGCATTCAGTCATGCCCTGGTCCAGGCGGGAGCGGTGCCCGCCACGGATGCTACCTCAGTGGACCTCTCGCCCGGCCCGGTGCATGAGACCGGTAGCGTCTTCGACCTTGCCATTGATGGCGATGGGCTCTTCGCGCTGCAGACGGCGCGGGGACTACGCTACACCCGCGCGGGGTCGCTCCAGCCTGCTCCCGACGGGCGGCTGCTGACGACCGCCGGACACCAGGTGATGGGGCGCCGGGGGCCGATCGTACTGCCGGGGGAGGAGTTCCTCGTCTCCGAGCGTGGGCAGGTCTTCAGCGGGGGGCAGTACGTGGACGACCTGTTCATCGCGCAGCTTGATGCCGGCCAACTGCGGCGCGATCCGGATGGCCTCTTCAACGCGAACGTCGGCCCGCTGATGATGGACGAGCCGCGGGTGCGGCAGGGATATGTCGAAGAGGCGAATGTGAGCGTTGTGCGGGAGATGGCGCAGATGATGGGCGGCTTCCGGGCCTACGAGGCCAGCGCCACCGTGCTCCGCCAGACCGATCAGACAGTCGGAACGCTGATTGAGAGCGCACTGGCGTAACTACCGTGAGGTGACGAACGATGATGAGGGCACTGTGGTCCGCGGCGAGTGGTATGACCGCGCAGGAACTGAACGTTGACACGATCGCGAACAACCTCGCGAACGTAAACACCACCGGATACAAGAAGCAGCGCGTGGAGTTCCAGGACCTGATGTACGAGACGCTGCGCGAGGCCGGGTCGGCTGCCGCGGAGGGCGTGCAGATCCCCACCGGCATCCAGGTGGGGCTCGGTTCGCGCACGGCGGCAACGCGCAAGCTCTTCGCGCAGGGCACCTTTCAGGAGACCGGCAACCCGCTCGACATGGTGATCGAGGGCAACGGCTTCTTCCAGGTGCTGACGCCGAACGGTTCGCTCGCCTACACCCGCGCGGGCGCCTTCAAGATGGACAGCGAAGGAAACGTGGTCACCGCCGACGGCTTCCCGCTGGAGCCGCCGCTGGTGCTGCCCGCCGATGCGTCGGCCATCTCCGTGGGCAGTGACGGCACCGTCTCGGTCACCGTGGCGGGCTCGACGGACCCGCAGACCATCGGGCAGGTGCAGCTTGCGCGCTTCGCCAACCCGGCGGGACTGCGCAACCTCGGGCACAGCCTGCTCGGCGCTACGGCGGCCTCGGGCGACGCGGTCGTCGGCGCTCCCGGCCTTGATGGCCTCGGCGGCATCTCCCAGGGCGTGCTGGAGATGTCGAACGTGAAGGTGGTCGAGGAGATGGTCAACATGATCACCGCCCAGCGCGCCTACGAGGCAAACTCGCAGGCCATCCGCATCGCGGATCAGATGCTGGAGATCGCGAACAACACCCGCCGGTAGGGCAGCGGATTGAGGCGACGAGCATGTTGAGGCACGGCTTCATCACGGCGCTCTGTCTGCTCACTGCAGCCGCACATGCGATGGCGACCGATTGCATCGAGTTGCGCGAGAGCGCCTCTGTCGAGGGGCGGCAGATCATGCTCGCGGAGATCGCGGACGAAGTGCCCGAGGCGCTGGCTGAGGTGGACCTCGGGCCCGCACCGCTGCCGGGCGACAGTCGCCGGGTGAGCGTCGGCTACGTGAAGATGCGGCTGCGGCGCGCTGGAGTGGACTGCTCGGCGCTCGTCTTCCGCGGACCGGATGAGGTCGAGGTGCACCGGATGGCACTGCCCGCGGTTCCGCTTGCCTCCGCCGATGATGAAGCCGAAGACATCGCGCCAGGCGAGCAGCAGCAGCGGGCAGTCCCGGTTCGACGCGGCAGCAGGCTGCACCTGACGGTCATCCGCGGGGCGGTGGTCATCGGCGCGGAGGCGGTGCTGCTGGAGGACGCAACTACCGGCGCGATGGCCAGGCTGCGTGTCGAGCAGACGCGCGAGACGGTCGTGGCACGGATCGTGCGGGAGGCTGAGGCGCTGATCTGCAGGGAGTGAGGCCATGATGCGAGCGATTGTGACGATCACAGGTGTGCTGCTGCTGGCGGGCACCATCGGCTGCGCGGAGCCGGGGGACGGCACGTTCTTCAGTTCGCTCTACGGCGATCATCGCGCCTGCGCGCCAGGCGACATCCTCTTCGTGGTCATCTCCGAGGCGATGAGTGCATCTCACAGCGCCACCTCATCCGACGCGCGCTCCGCCGACGCGGAGATCGGCCCGGGAGCGGGCTGGCTGGACTTCATCCCGCTGATGGGTTACTCCGGCGAACTGAACGCCTCCGCCAGCGGCGTCTCGCGTCGCAGCAACGTCCTGAGCGCCCGGGTGGCGGTGACGGTGATCGGCTACACGCCCGAGGGCAACCTGATCATCTCCGGCGAGCGCACGGTACGCGTCAATGATGAAATGCAGAGCACCTGCCTCACCGGAGAGGTACGTCCGCAGGATGTGCGGCCTGACAACACTGTGTTGTCTCAGCATGTCGCAAACGCGGCGATTGAATACCAGGGGCCGGAGCCGGGCCGGCCGGGCAAGCGCGTCGGGATCATCACCCGCATCCTCGGCTGGCTGTTCTGAGGAGCCGCAGAGATGAAGCAAACGCTCATCATCATCCTTACTGCCGCTATCACGCTCTCCTGCGCTGGCGCAGGCGAGGCGCTGGTGACGCGCGTGAAGGACATCGCGACCATCAGCGGTACCGCCAGTCACGCCCTGATGGGCTACGGGCTGGTGGTGGGCCTCGATGGTAGCGGAGACAGCTCGCGTTCGATCTTCACCGCGCGCTCGCTGGCGAACATGCTGGAGCGCTTCAACGTGTCCGTAGGCGCGGAGCAACTGAGCGTGAAGAACGTGGCGGCGGTGATGGTCACAGCCGACCTTCCGGCGGCCGTCCAGCGCGGGATGGCGCTCGACGTGCTGCTCTCATCAATTGGCGATGCGTCGAGCCTGCAGGGCGGAACGCTGCTCGCCACGCCGCTGCACGCTGGCGACGGGGAGGTCTACGCGCTGGCGCAGGGGCCGGTGAGCATCGGCGGCTTCAATGCATCCGCCGGCCGCGACAGCATCCAGCGCAATCATCCGGTGGTCGGGCGGGTGCCCGGCGGTGCTTCCGTGCTCACTCCGGTGCAGAGCCGGGTGCTGGATCACCGGCAGATCTGCCTGGTGCTGCACAACCCCGACTACACGACTGCATGCCGGCTTGCGGAGGCGGCGGAAACGATGGCCGGATCGGGCTGCGCACGCGCGGTCAATGCCTCCATGGTGCAGATAGACGTGCCCCGCGACGAGCCGGACCTGATCGCCTTCATTACGCGCCTTGAGCAGCTCGCCGTCGAAACGGATAGCCCCGCGCGGGTGGTCATCAACGAGCGCACAGGCACAGTGGTGATCGGCGAGGCGGTTCGCATCGCGCCGGTTGCGATCTCGCACGGCAGCCTGACCATCCGCGTGCGCGCGCAGTGGGAGGTGTCCCAGCCGCCGCCGCTCAGTCGCTCGGGTGAGACGGTGGTGGTCCCTGCCGAGGAGATTGATGTGAGTGAGACCGGGACGGGCGTGATCGCAATCCCGCCGCAGGGTTCGTTGAACGAACTGGTGGACGCGCTCAACGCCCTCGGCGTGAAGCCAAGGGACCTGATAGCGATCCTCCAGGCACTGAAGGCCGCGGGGGCGCTTGAGGCGGAGGTGACGATCCAGTGAGGATAGCCGGGAGGGCGGGGGAGACGCTTCGGCATTCTTCGGCAGAGAAGGCCGGAGAGCGGCTGATGAAGGCCTGCCGCGAGGTGGAAGGACTCTTCATCAATCAACTGATGAGCGCGATGAGCCGTCCGACGTGGGACGGCGGTGCGCTGGGCGGCTCACCGGCCGAGGGGATCTTCCATGCTCAACGCGACCGGGCGCTGGCCGAGGAGATGGGCCGCAGCGGCTCACTGGGCCTGGCGGAGATGCTGTTCCGCGATCTATCCATGCATGAACGTCCGGATGCTCTGGCAGTCAGCGAGAGCACACCGTCGGACAAGTCCGTTGAGACGGAGGTGACGTCAGATGCGCATTGACGCGAGCGGTTTGCATCCAGGCAGGTCCAGCGTAGAAAGCGCGATCGCGGCGCGACGAGCTCACGGAGTCGGGGCGCGGCAGGAGGCGGCTCCCGACGAGGTCAGTGTCTCCTCCCACGCCAGGCTGATGGCGCTGGCGCAGGCGGCGCTCGAAGCGGAGCCGCAGGTGAGAGAACCGGTGGTTGAGCGCGCGCGCGAGCAGCTTGCCGGCGGTGGCGCAGATGATAGCGGCGAAACGATTGCCAGGGCGATGATCGACTCGATCACAAGCGGGCGACCGTAGCGGACGCCGCTCAATGAGGAGACATGACATGACAGATGACCCGATGAAATCCGTCCTCGAAGCAGAACTTGACAGCGCCGGACGACTGCTTGAGTCGCTGGAGCAGCAGCGACAGGCTCTGCTGGCGCGCGATCTCGACCTGGTGGATGAACTGACCGCTTCGATCGAGCAGCAGTTCGAGCACTTCGGCCTGCTGATCGAGACGCGAGTGACGGCTCTCCGAGCCGACGGTGAGCACCACGTGCGGCATGGTGAGCTGCTCCGGCGCCTCCGCAGCACGGAGACACGCCTGCTGCGCCTGGCGCAACTGAATCACGAACTGATCGCCGACCGCCTGGCTCATGTCGGCGCGATGCTGTCAGTCGTCGGTATGAGCATCGAACCCGGCTATGCCTCACATGCGCCCGGAGCGTCCATGTCGCGCTCAGCCTGAGGAGGGGCATCATGTCATTACGCATGATCACGATCGCAAACACGGCGCTGCACACGCAACGGTCGGCGCTTGAGGTCATCGGTCACAACGTCGCGAATGCTGAGACGCCCGGTTACGTGCGCCAGCGCCCGGTGATCGCCGCAATCCCGGGCGTCACGCGAAATGACGCGGGCGGTGGCGCGGAGCTTGTTGCCATCAACCTGCTGCGCGATGAGTTGCTGGCGACGCAGATACGCCACGAGAGCGGCCTGCTCGGCAGAGACAGCGGCCTGCGCAACACCCTGGTGCAGGTCGAGCAGATCTTCACCGACGTAACTTCGGGTGGACTCGCGCAGCGGATCGAGGAGATGTTCGACGCCTGGGGCGACCTCGGCCTGCAGCCATCGAGCACCGCTGCGCGGCAGCAGGTGCTCGAGCGCTCGCATCTCGCCGCCGAGAGCATCTCCGATCGCTGGGAGGCGCTTGCCGGCCTGCGGCGGGAGGTTGACCAGCGGCTGAACGCTCTCGTGGATCGCGTCAACATGCTCGCGCGCGAGGTCGCGGAGATTAACGCGAAGCTGCCCGGCACAGGATCGCTCTCGGGACGGAACGATCTTGAGACGCGCCGCAATGGCATCATCAACCAGCTTGCCGACCTCTGCGGCGCGGAGGTAGTGCGGCAGGAGGGTGGCGTGGTGGATGTCATCATCGGCGGCAGGCGACTTGTTGACCACGCGAGCGTGACTGAGCTGTCGCTGGTGGATGACCCGGCGCAGCCGGGGCTTCATCTGATCGCTCTGGGCGATGAGGTGTCTCCCGATGGCCTGCGTGGGGAGATCGCCGGGCGGCTGCAGGCGCGCGATGAGATCATCCCGCGCTACCTCGATCAGCTTGACGCCCTCGCGGGTGGACTCGCCGATGCGGTGAACGCGCAGCACCTTGCAGGCATTGACCTCGCGGGCAACGCGGGCAGCGGCTTCTTCAGCTACGGTCCGGCACGGCCGGCCGCAACGCTCACGGTCAGCAGCACCATCGCGGGGGACCCGACACTGATCGCCGCCTCGCAATCCGCGACGACAGAGAGCGACGGCTCGAACGCGATGGCGATTGACGACCTGCGCAACCACCGTCTGCTCTCTGCCGGCACCGCGACTTGCTCGCAGTTCAGCGCCGACCTGATCTCCACCGTCGGGATCGATGCTCAGGCGGCGCAGACACGGCTCGACAGCAGGCAGATACTCGTGCGGCGCCTGCAGGATGAATACGCGAACCAGGCGGGCGTTTCGCTGGACGAGGAGGCGCTGGAACTGATGCGGTACGAGCAGGCGTACATGGCCGCATCGCGCCTGATGAACACAGCGCTCGAGATGATGGACGCGATCCTGCAGCTTGCCTGAAAGGACGGCCTTTGTTAGATGAGGATCTCAACCGGCGCATACAATGATGACACGAGGCGGTGTCTGCTGCGCGCGCAGCAGGAGCTTCGGCGACTGAGCGCGCAGATGAGCACGGGCAAGCGCCTGACGCGGCCCTCCGACGACCCGGTGGCCATCGGCGCCATCATCAACGCCCGCTCGGACCTGACACGGGTGCTCAACCGGCAGAAGGTCCTGCAGCGCGCCGAGCGCATGACCGGGCCTGCCGATGCGGCCCTCGACGGCATCTCGAGCGCATTGCGGCAGGTGAAGGACCTCGTTCTGACGGCGACACAGCCGGGCCTGACCGATGCCGCCCGCTCCAGCCAGGCCGCGATCGTCCGCAGCTACCGCGAGAGGATCCTCGACGAGGCCAACGTCTGCGTGGGCGGGGAGTATCTCTTTGCCGGCAGGCTCAGTCGGAGCGCGCCCTTCATCGAGGGAGCAGGCGGGGTGGAATACACCGGCGACTCGGGCGCAGCAAAGGTCTACGTCGCCCCGGAGAGGCCGCTGGAGATCACTATCCCCGGAGATCGTCTCTTCAACTACGAGAACGAACTCGGCGAGCGCTCGGTTGCCGGCGTAGAGCGCGACCTCTTCACGCTCCTCGATGACATCGCTTCATCCATCCAGAGCGGCGACGAGGCCGCCATCCCGGGCCTCGCCGACGAGCTGGACGCGCTGCACACGCATGTCGTGGAGGAGCGGGGTGTGTTGGGAGCGAGGGTCCAGCGCATTCAGGACTCCGCCGGGGCAGCGCGCGACGCGGAGGTCTTTGCCCGTGAGTTGCTATCCGACACGGAGGACGTGGACATAGCCACCACTCTGATTGACCTTCAGTACCAGCAACTGTGCTATCAGGCGGCGCTTGCGGCGACATCCACGCTGGCGCGCATCCCGACGCTGTTCGAGCTTGGCTGGCAGTAGCGCCCGTGCGGGCCAGTGCGGCCGTACACGAAGAGGCCGCCGGGTCGTCTCCGGCGGCCTCAGTGCTTGCTGGTTGCGGCTACTGCGCGCTCTGTGCAGCAGACTCGATCAATGCTGCGAACGAATCAGCCTTCAGCGACGCTCCACCGACCAGCCCGCCGTCAATGTCGGGCTTGGCCATCAGGCCATCCACGTTGTCCGGCTTGACGGAGCCGCCGTAGAGGACCTGCATGCCGTCCGCGAGGTCCTGTGAGTAGACGTCCGCGACGGTGGCGCGGATCATCCCGCACACGCGATCGGCCTCGTCGGCATCGCAGACCTCACCGGTGCCGATGGCCCAGACGGGCTCGTAGGCGACGATCATCTTCTCTGCGTCCGAGGCGCTGACGCCGTCGAACATCGCGCGCACCTGGGCCTCGACGACCTCATCAGTGCGGCCCGCCTGGCGCTCGGCGAGAAGCTCGCCGCAGCAGGCGATCGGCTTGAGTCCCGCCGCGAGGGCGGACTTGATCTTCCGGTTGACGGTCGCGTCGGTGTCGCCGAATACCGCGGCGAGATCGTCAGCGTCGGCCTCATCCATCGTCCCGAAGCGCCCACGGCGCTCGGAGTGGCCGATGATGACGTACTCGCAACCGCACGAAAGCAGCATCTTCGCCGAAAGCTCTCCGGTGAAGGCGCCGTCTTCCTCCCAGAACATGTTCTGTCCGCCAAGCTTGATCGCCGAGTTGGCGATCGAGCTCTGCACGGTCGTGAGGGCGGTGGCGGGCGGGCAGAGGATCACCAGTGCGCCCTCAACCTGCCCGGCGTGAGCCGTCACGCCGTCGGCAAGCTCCTTCGCCTCCTCGTTGTCGCAGTTCATCTTCCAGTTTCCGGCCATGACGGGCTTGCGCACGTCGATCACTCCCTGTGTTTCCGTGAAGACTTCTTTCCGTTTACGCCTCGTCAAGCGCCTCTACGCCGGGCAACTCGTCGCCCTGCACGTACTCTATTGACGCGCCGCCGCCGGTGGAGACATGCGACAGCTTGTCTTCGAAGCCCATCTGCGTGATCGCGGCCGCCGAGTCGCCGCCGCCGACCACGGTGAAAGCCTCTGTGTCGGCGAGCGCCTGTGCCACAGCGCGCGTGCCCTCATCGAAGGGCGACACCTCAAAGAGCCCCATGGGGCCGTTCCAGAAGACGACTTCGGCCTCCTTCGTGATGATCCGCCGGTACTCCTCGCGGGTCTTCGGGCCGATGTCAAGCGCATCCCAGCCCGGCTCGATTGCGTCCGCGTCGGCGAACTTCATCTCGCCGGTGTCGGGCTCCACCTGCTTCATGTGCACGTCGAGCGGCAGCATCAGCCGGTCGCGATACTCCGAGAGTTCGCTTAGTATCGCGCCGGCAGCCTCAACGCTCTCGGGCTTGGAGAGTGACTCGCCGATCTCCATGCCCTGCACCTTGAGGAATGACCATGCCATCGCGCCGCCTACAAGGAGCTTCTCAACGCGCGGCAGCAGTTGCCTGATCGCGTCAATCTTGTCCTCGACCTTCGCGCCGCCGAGGATGACGATGAAGCCATCGCCGGATGCCTCGCGACAGCGGGTGAGCTGGTCAAGCTCCTCGCGCACCAGCAGCCCGCTCACGCACTCGCCGATGAACTCGGTCACGCCGACGGTTGAGGCATGGGCGCGGTGCATGCTGCCGAAAGCGTCGTCAATGAACAGATCCGCGTCGCCGGCAAGCTGCTCGGCGAAGTCCCGGTCGTTCTTCTCTTCGCCGGCATGGAAGCGGGTGTTCTCCAGCATCAGCACCTGGCCCGGCTGAAGGTCTGCGCGCATCCGCGCGACTTCCTCGCCCACACAGTCCGGCGCCATGGTGACCTCGGCATTGAGTATCCTGCCGAGGCGCTCCGCCACCGGGGCCAGCGACTCCTCCGGGACGACCTTGCCCTTGGGGCGGCCGAGATGCGAGCAGAGGGTCACCGCGCAGCCGGCGTCGAGCAGGGCGTTGATGGTCGGGAGCGCGGCCTTGATGCGCGTCTCATCGGTAATCTCCCCGCCCTCGATGGGCACATTGAAGTCCACACGAACGAGGGGGTGCTTCCCGGAGAGATCAACATCGGTGATGCTCTTCTTCCTCGCCATATTCCATTACCTCCGTGGTTCAACCCGGCAAGGTGAAACAGGTGCCGCCCCGTTGCCGGAAGCGGCGCCTGTGCTTGGAGCGAGCGACTACAGGCCCATCTCTGCAATGATGGACATGAGATCGGCGGTGCGGTTGGAGTAGCCCCACTCGTTGTCATACCAGCCGAGGACCTTGGCGAAGTTGCCATTGATGACCGAGGTCAGATCGGCGTCGAAGACGCAGGAGGCGGGGTCGCCGACGATGTCCTGCAGGACGATCGGCGCCTCGGTGTACTCGAGGATGCCCTCCATCGGGCCCTCCGCAGCTTCCTTCATTGCCGCGTTGATGCCGGCGGCATCGGTGTTTGTCTCCAGCTCCACGGTCAGGTCAACGACCGAACCGGTGGGGGTGGGGACGCGCAGTGCCATGCCGTCGAGCTTGCCCTTGAGCGCCGGGATGACCGAGCCGATAGCGGAGGCCGCTCCGGTGCTGGTGGGGATGATGTTGATCGCGGCCGCGCGCGCTCGGCGCAGGTCCTTGTGCGGGCCGTCGAGGATGACCTGATCGTTGGTGTAGGAGTGGATCGTGGTCATCAGGCCGCGCACGACGCCGAAGCTGTCGCTGAGCACCTTGGCCATGGGCGCAAGGCAGTTGGTGGTGCAGGATGCGTTCGAGAGCACATGGTGCTGGGCCGGATCGTAGTCCTCGTCATTGACGCCGAGAACCACGGTCAGGACGCCGTCGCCGCTCGGGGGGGCGGAGATGATGACCTTCTTCGCGCCGGCGTTGATGTGCTTCATGCCGTCGTCGTACTTGCGGAAGAAGCCGGTGGACTCGAGGACGATGTCCACGCCGAGGTCGCCCCACGGAAGCTGGGCCGGATCGCGCTGCTCGAGGCTCTTGACTGCGACGCCATCGACGATGATCTCAGAATCGCCGGTGGTGATGTCAGCATCGAACCGTCCGTAGATGCTGTCGTACTTGAGCAGGTGGGCCAGTGTCTCGTCGTCCGTCAGGTCATTGACGGCCACTACTTCGAGTTCGTCCTGGTAGTTCTCCCAGATCGCCTTGAAGACCTGACGACCGATTCGGCCAAAGCCGTTGATGCCAACTCGCACTGCCACTTCTATCCCTCCTTGGGTATTTGCGACGAGTATACCTCTCCGGGTGCGCACATGCGCGGGAGATTGGTCCTGATGCGGGATGCTGCAACGTCAAACCAGCACTGGAGCACGCTCCTCCACTAGTTCCATCAGCTTGTCCGCCACGGCGCGAGGATCGTGGCGAACCCATCCATCCGGCGAGAGGCTCACCAGGTCGGCTCGCACTGGGATCACGCCGAGGCGTGCGACCTCCGTGTAGTCGGGCTCCACCACGTCGGCCCCGGTCGCATGATACTTGCGCAGCACCCACTCCTCTACCGGCTTGCCATTCATCAGCACGTAATCAAAGGGCAACTCGCCGGTATGCCGCGCGATGGCCCGGACATGGTCCGAGGCCGTGAAGCCGGTTGTCTCTCCCGGCTGCGTCATGATATTGCAGACGAAGACCTTCGTGGCCGTCGCCCTCCGCACCGTCTCGTTCACCTGCGGCACGAGGAAGTTGGGGATGACGCTGGTGAAGGTACTGCCCGGGCCGATGACGATCAGGTCCGCCTGCTCGATGGCCCGCAGCACCTCATCAACCCCGTGCGGGTCGGGCGGATCGAGGTAGACGTAGTCAATCTCCCTGCCGGCGGCAGTGATCGCCGATTCGCCGCGGATTATGTCACCATCGACCATGCGCGCGCAGAGCGCCACGGCGTCCGTGGTGGGCGGCAGCACCCGCCCCCGGATCGCCAGAACGCGGCTCGTCTCGCGGATGGCCTGCTCAAAATCCCCGGTGATCTCCGTCAGTGCGGCTATGAGAAGGTTCCCGAAACTGTGGCCGGTGAGGCCGCCGGACTGGCCGTTGAAACGGTACTGGAAAAGCTCGGTCATCAGCGGCTCAGAGTCGGCGAGCGCCACGAGGCAGTTGCGAATGTCGCCCGGTGGCGGCACGCCCATATCCGTGCGCAACCGTCCGGAACTGCCGCCATCATCGGCCACTGTCGCGACCGCGGTGATGTTCGTGGTGAATTGCTTGAGGCCCCGCAGAAGCGTGGACAGCCCGGTGCCGCCACCTATCGCGACAACGTGCGGGCCCACCTGGAGGCGGCGCTGGCTGAGCATAAGGTCAACCAGTCGGCTCCCTGCCTCCGGATGCAGAGCGACGGCCACCGAACGGACAAGCCTCGACAGCGAGAGCGCAACCAGAGCCAGGCCGATGAACAGGGCGATGACGCCCAGGGCCGTGGCGCGCGCGGGACCTCCCAGCGAGCCCATCAGGTCGAAGACGGTGAGATTGGCAATGAGCAACACGCCGAAGCTCAACGCCGCCACGCCTGCCGTCAGCAGAAGCAGCCAGCGCTTGACCTTCAGCCCCGGATGCAGCCAGCCCAGTGCTTTACGCAGGGCGCCGCTCATATGCAGTCCTCACCCCCCTGTCGTCGCGCATGGCAGATACGACCGCCGGGCATGGGGAGAGGGTCCCGCCATGTCCGAAGGGATGTATACGTAGCCTCGGAGGTGGTTGGCAGCGTTCTGCCGCTACGTGGCAGTGAAGCCCTCCTGCGCCGAAAAACGGCCCATCCACCGACTGCACGCGCGAGTATAGCACAGGGCCCATGGCGAGTCAACCGAACGGCCGTTGTGGCAAGATGCGTAATCTCCACGGCCGCAGCGCCATGCGTCGGCGCTGCCCGGAGCCTTCCGCTCAATCACGCCGATCTGGCGCAAATGGCCGCTGTTGACACGTCAGGTTGAAGTTGGTATCATCAGGCTCGATTCCGAGCCCAGCTTGTCGATGAGCGATTCCTCCGCTGGGAGGCGGTCCATGATGATGCACGGCCGGCGCCCCGTTGGGCTGTGTCAGCGATTCTCGCTGATTGCATCCGCAGTACTCTCCCTTTTCATCCTTTCCGCAAGCGTAGTGGCTGCCCTCGACACTGAGGTCGTCAGCCCAAGGATGGTCACGCGAGCGGCGCCCGGAGGCGGATCCACGGCCGTTCCCGATCTCGCCGTCTCCGGCCAGATCATCGTGCAACTCGCCCCCGGTGCGACCGTCGCCGACCTGCAGGCACGCCTGCAGGCGAACGGCGGCAGCATCTTAAGGGTCATCCGCAACACGCCCCTCGTTGTGATCTCTCTGCCCGATGGCATGCCTGTCACACAGGGGCAGAAGATGTGGGCGGCCGAGGCGGTAACCGCCCTCGCTGAACCCGATCGCCTGATGTACCCCACCGTCGTACCGGATGATCCCGACTATTTCCAGCAGTATCACTGGGATCGCATTGCGGCGCCGGCAGGCTGGGACATCCAGACCGGCGGCCCCTCCACGGTCATTGCCATCCTCGGCAGCGGCTACGATCCGGATCATGAGGACCTCGCGGGCAAGTACTGGGTCAACCAGGCCGAGTTGGCGGGGACCGAGGGCGTGGACGATGATGGCAACGGCTACATCGACGATTTCTATGGCTGGGATACCATTGATGGTGACAACGATCCCGATGCCGGCCCGCCGGCGGGGGCTACCCCTGGTTTGGACTATGAGGCCGGCGGCGTCAGCCATGGCACCCATTGTGCCGGCATCGTGGGCGCGATTACCAACAACGGCGTTGGCGTAGCCGGCCACGACTGGGGCGCGCGGCTCATGATGGTCCGCGTCCTGGGCTTCGAAGGCGGCACCAACAGCGCGTGTATTGAGGGCATTCAATACGCCATCGACAACGGGGCCAACGTTATCTCAATGAGCCTCGGTGGGGAATACACTCCCACCTTTGATGCTGTCATCGCCAACGCGCGCGACGCGGATGTTCTGGTCGTCGCCGCTGCGGGGAACGAAGCAAAGGTGTTCTCCTCCGTCCAGGACGACACATGGGTTTCGCCGGTCTGCAATGACGGCCCGAACCTCGGCGTGGACAACTTCGTGCTCGGCGTCGCCGCGAGCGATTCTGGCGACGTGGCCGCTGATTTCAGCAACCGCGATGGTTCGGGCTATAACTTCGTGGACGTCACCGCGCCGGGTGTGCAGATCTACAGCACCCTCTACTTCGATCCCACCTTCCCCGATCTCGCCGCCCCGTACGGGGCGATGAGCGGGACTTCGATGGCCTGTCCGGTTGTCGCCGGGCTCGGCGGGCTGGTGCGCCGGCAATATCCCGGGATGTCCGCGGCCAATGTCATTCGCCAGATCCGCGACACCTGCGATGACATCAGCGACAGCAATCCGCTGACTGCGGACACACTCGGTTCCGGACGCATCAATACCGCCGCGGCCCTCGGTGTGGACGTGCCGCCGGACCCGGTGAGCGCTTTGCAGGCACGTGACACCGTCGGTGATGAGGGCGGCAGCATCACGGTAAGCTGGGGGCTGCCGCGCCAGGATGGCGACGATGTAGTCGGCTACAACCTGCTGCGGGCTCCCGAAAGCAACGCTATCCCCAATACGCCCGGCAGCTTCTCGCAACTCGCCAATCTCCCGCCGGGGACCAGTTCCTACATTGACGCTCCGGTTCCCGACGACACTCCGTACTGGTATCAGGTCGTCACGCTCGATGCCAGCAACGCCGTGCCATCGGCGGTCGCCGGGCCCGCGCGGGCTCGCGATGACCTCGCCCCGCCTCCGGTCGAGAACCTTGTGGCGGTTGACACGCAGGCCGACGAGGGCGGATCGATCTCGCTGAGCTGGTTCGGCTACGATTTCCCGGACGACCTCGCCGAATACCGCGTCTACCGGGCGACCACGACCTTCTCTGATGTTGCCGAGATGGAGCCGGTCGCGCGCGTGCTGCCGGCCGACGGGCAGCATTACGTGGACCGCACCACGGAAGATGGCACTCAGTACTGGTATGCGGTCACCGCCGCGGACGACACCGTGGACGACGTGACGCCTGAGGGCAATGAGGACACTGAGGTCACAGCCGTAGGTCCGGTAGTGTCGAATCCCAACTACTCCTTCAACTATCCGCCCGGGCTCTCGCTGATCTCCGCGGCGGCGATGCCGGCCACACCCGCTAGCGATCTTGTCGCCGACATGCTCGGCCTCGACGGTGCGTCAGGCGAGAACCTGGCCTACTGGGATCCCGCTCTCAACGGCGGGGAGTACATCATCTGGTCGGATAGCCCGACCTCGCCGATGTTCCGGGCGGCCCTTGGTCGTTCGTGGTGGCTGCGGACGAGCCGCCCGCTGATGGTGAACGTGAGCGGCGAAGCCGCGCCGGACGGTGACTTTCAAAAGCAGCTCGTCGCCGGTTGGAACCAGGTAGGCAATCCGTTCATCCAGAAGTGGGATTTCGGGGCGACTGAAGTCACGGGTATCGGTCAGGGAACTCCGGTGAGCCTGCAGACGTCGAACGAGTTGGGCTACACCCGCGACTATGCATGGGCGTACGACGCTTTCGCAAACAGCTACCGCCTGGTGACTGCGGCGAATCTGCCCTTCGCGACCGACATGGTAGATAAGGGCCGCGGCGTATTGATGTTCACGCGCAGGCCCGCGACACTGCAGCTCAAGCGCCAGATGTTGCCCACTTCCGCGGAGACCGCGCAGGCGCCGGAGTTCGATGGCTGGGCGCTCCGATTGACGGCCGAGGCGCAGGATGTGGCGGACACCGACAACTTCCTGGGTGTCTGCAGCAACGCTGACAGCCTCTCAGGGATGATCTCGCCGCCGCGTCCGGATGCGGATCTCGATCTGTATTTCGTCCGCTCGGCGTCTGAGGGCAGCAGGCTGGCGACCGACTTCGTTGCGCCCGAGGCGGCCGGCGAGTGGCAGATCAAGGTGGCCTGCGGCATACCCGGCGCGACGGTCAGGCTCAGTTGGCCGGACATGAGCGGGCTTCCCGCCGAGTGCCGGCCCACACTTGTGGACAATCAGACAGGAAGACGCATCTATCTCAGGACAAATACGGGGTACAGCTATGAGGTCGGCGACGAGCCGGGTGAGCGCAGCTTCACAGTCGTCATCTCGGACACTGCCACAGGGGCACTGGCCATCAGCACCCTCAGCGCAGGTGCGACCGCGGGTCGGGCGCAGATCGTCTACTCCCTGTCGCAGGACGCTTCGGTTGACATCGAGGTGCTCAACATCGCCGGCGTCACCGTGCGGCGGGTCGTCTCCGAACGCGCTCAGGCGGCCGGACCTCAGCAGGTCACGTGGGATGGACGCAATGCCTCCGGCAGCGCCGCACCGGCCGGAACGTACATCATCCGCGTCATTGCTCGCAGTGACGACGGGCAGCAGGTCAGCGCCATCGGCACACTCCGACTCGGCCGCTGAAATGCGCGGGCGGAACATGTCCGACAGTAGCCTCACGACACATCTGACAGGCATATCGGCCGTGGCGGGCTTCCGAGCCTGCCGCGGCCTGTTTGTTCTGGCGATCGCACTGCTGGTCGCGATCTGCGCACTGCCCGCCTCAGCGCAGCAGCCGAAGAGAATGCTCGTAGGCTTCCGCGATACCATGCAGACCAGTTCGTTGGCGAAGCTGCAGCGTGATACTGGCGCGCGGCCCACGAAGCTGCTGGCCGGGGGCAGAGTGCTTGTGATGGACCTCGCGGCGAATGAGACAGCGGCCAGCTTCAAGTCAAAGGCCCTCATGTCGCCGTCCGTCGCGTTTGTCGAGCCGGACGGCATGATGTATCCGACGCTCGTGCCCAATGATCCGGAGTACGGTCAGCAGTACCACCTTGAGCTGATTCGGGCGCCGGAGGCCTGGGATGTGACGACCGGTTCGCGCAACGTGACCATCGCGGTGGTGGACACGGGCGTTGACCTCGATCACCCCGATCTGGTCGGGCGCATATTCCGCAACACCGGCGAAATACCGGGCAACGGCATCGACGACGACCGCAACGGCTTCATTGACGATGTCAATGGCTGGGACTTCCAGAACGGCACGAATGACCCGAACCCCGAGCCGGATGGCGTTGATAACGACGCCAACGGGACGCCCGACGACCAGGTGAGCCACGGGACGCTCGTGGCCGGTCTTGCCGCGGCCACCGGCAACGATGGATGGGGGACCGCCGGCATCGACTGGAACGTGAAGATACTGCCGATACAGGTCTTCCCTGACGACGGCGGGGCCAGCGTGTCGCAGGTGATTGACGGCATTGACTACGCCGTCCTGATGGGCGCGGATATCATTAACCTCAGCGTCGGTGGCGGCTACTACCAGTCATTTACGCCGGCCATCAAGCGAGCGCACGACAGCGGCATCCTCGTGGTGGCCGCCGCCGGCAACAGTGGCCAGCAGTTCACCGATTTCAGCACAAGCTGGGAGTCGCCGGTCTGCAACGATGGCGAGAATCTCGGCGTGGACAACTGGGTGCTTGGTGTCGGCTCAACCGATCGCAACGACCTGAGGGCATCCTTCAGCAATTACGACGGCAGTTCGACCCGCAACTTCGTCGAGTGCATGGCTCCCGGCGAAGGGATCTACGGCATCGGCTTCTATCAGCCCGGCTTCCCGGCCTTCTCCAGCTACTTCACCACCAACTCCGGGACGTCGTTCAGCGCGCCACAGGCCTCGGGTCTTGCCGCGCTGTTGCTGGCACAGAACCCGGCAAGGACGCCGGCGCAGTTGATCGCAGCCATCAGGAACGGCTGTGATAGCATCGACTCACTCAATCCGGGCTTCGCGGGCAAACTGGGGGCCGGGCGCATCAATTGCGCGCGCTCGCTCGGTGTTCCGCTGGCCCCGCGTCTGCCGCAGGATGTGGCCGCCGCCGACACTCCCGACGATCAGGGCGGCAGCATCACCATCACATGGCGCACATCACCCGACGACGGGGCCGGCGCGGAGAGCGTGACCGCGTATATCATCCTCCGCAGCCGCACCGCCACCGATTCGTTCTCTGAGGTCGGGACGGTCGGTCCGGGCGCCACGTCATTCGTTGACACCTCCGTCAGCGACGGCCTCGCATACTACTACATGGTGCGGGTGACGGACGGTTCGCTCAGCGCCGACACGGATGTGGTCGGCCCGGTCCGTTCATCAAATGATAGTGCCCCCGCGCGCGTGACCGGCGTCTACACGGAGGATCGGCCGGCGGATGATGGCGGCGCGATCGTCGTCGGCTGGAACCGCTACGTCGCGCCTCCCGACTTCAGTCACTTCGCCATCTACCGGGCCCGGGCCCGCTTCAGCAACGTCGCCGCGATGACGCCCATCGCGCAGGTGGATAGCTCAGCGGCCGTGGATTACGTGGATACCACGGTCACTGACGGGGTGGACTATTACTACGCGGTGGTCGCGGTTGATACCTTCGACAACTCCATCGCCGACCCGACCGTCGTGGGGCCGGTGCAGTCATTCGCCAACGGCAGCATGACGCTGGCGGCAGGCATGTACTTCCTCGGCTCCCCGCTGGAGCCGAGCGACGGTGACCCGGCGACGCTGCTGGGCGTTCAGTCGGCGCAGATCAGGGTGGCCCGGTGGAACGCCGCGAGGCGGGATTACGACCTGTATTCGGGCCCCGGCACATTGCCTGTGGCGGTCGGCCGCGGCTACTGGCTGAAGCTCGAGGAGACGCTGACATTCTCGCCGGTGGGCAACCTTGCCCCCGCCGGAAGCCTCAACGTGGAGCTTGCGCCCGGCTGGCAGCAGATAGGCAATCCCTACTTCGGCAACATGAACCTGGCGAACGTGACCGTGGACTATCAGGGCACCACGATGGATCTGGCCAGCGCAAGCGCGGCCGGCATCATCCAGCAGATATTCTGGCGGTACAATCGCGCGGACAACAGCTACAACATGATCGCGCCGATGCTGGGAGTGGGGGACAGCATTATTCCTCCGTGGGAAGGTTGTTGGGCACGGGTGGAGAAGGGTTGCTCGCTCATCCTGCCACGGCCGGACACAGCGGCCTCCGCACCGGCGGCATCCGTCGCCGAGGGCGGGGTCGAAGGCGCCGGTGACTGGGTGGCGCGACTGGCGGCGCGAGGTGCCGGCGGTACCGACAGCGACAACTTCTTCGGCGTTTCGAAGCGGCTGTCGGAGATGGGCCCGCTGCACAGTCCGCCGCCGACCGCCAACGGCGTTGACCTGTTCTTCAGCAACGGCACCGGGAGCCGTCTGGCTGGCGATCTGGCCGCCACCGGCACAGGTGCTGCTGAGTGGAATCTGATGGTCGAGGGGCTGCCGGGCAGCCCGGTCGAGGTGTGGTGTCCGGATCCGACCTCGATACCGCAGGGATGGACCGCGACACTCGTCGATTCGGTGACGGGTGCTACTACAGATATCCGCCGAGGCGCTCGCTACACGACGGCCCTGCGCGAAGGCGAGACGCTGAGGCCGATGAGCCTGAGGTTGACTCGCACCGGCGGAGTGCTTACACTCTCTAGCTTGAGTGCACAAGCCACTCGTGCGGGTGGCGCGCAGATGACCTTCACGCTTTCCGCGCCCGCCGATTGTACCGTCAGCGTCCTCAACATAGCGGGTCGGACAGTGCGGGTGCTCGAGCGCGGGGTTTCGCGCCCCGCGGGTAGCTCGCAGACGGTCTGGGACGGCCGATCGGACGCAGGTCTCGCAGTGCCCAACGGCATGTATCTGATGCAGGTTGAGGCCGTGAGCGAGGGTGGATCGCGCACTCAGGCGGTCCGGACGCTGGCGATACAACGCTGATTTCGACCGTAGTCATCACATGATCTCCCCGCAGAGGGGGCGCAGCAGACTATGCATCGCACAACGGCGCTGAGCTTGCTGATCAGCCTGACGGTCGCAACTGCCATCATCATCACCGGCTGCGGTGGTGGCGGCGACGGAGACGGTGGCGTACCCGGGCCTGCAGGTTCGGCGACGCTCACCGGTAAAGTTGTGGCCGCCAACGACACGGATATGCCGCTGGCGAATGCTCAGGTCACCGTGACAGGCACCGGCCGCACGGCCAACACCGGCGCTGATGGCAGCTTCACGATCACCGGCCTCGATGCGGGCACAGTCGCTGTGCAGGTGACCACACCGCAGTCGGACACCTACGGCACCGCCAATGCACAGGTGCCGCTTGCCGCCGGCGAGACGACAGCCGTCAACTTCGCGGTGCTGCCGATCGGCCTGGCGGCTCCGGAGCAGATCCTCCTCGATCCGATCAACGCGACCATCGACGTAAATGGCCGTATCCGCTACCGCAGCCAGGTGATAGGGCCGGATGATCAGCCCTACGAGGGCATAGCGCCGACGTGGATACTGCGCGGCGGGGTGGGCAGCATCTCACCGGACGGCATATTCACAGCGCGCTCGGTTGGCTCCGGCCAGGTCACTGCCTATGCCGGCGGCGCCGAACGCAGCGCGAATGTCACTGTCGTGGGCCCGCGCCCGCCACAGATCTCCAGCTTCCGGGTGAACCCTCAGACGCTCCCGGCCACCGGCGGCAGCATCTTCCTCTCCGCGGCGGTCAGCGACGGTGACGGAGTGAGGGCTCAGGACGTGGTCCTTCAGATACTCCCGGCGGGCGGGGAACCGATCGAGGTGCCGATGGAGGTAACCAACCCCGGCACCGCCATCCCGTCGCCGACATTGCCCAACAGCTACACCGATGCCACCTTCGGCCTGACCTACCAGCTTCCGGCGAACAGCAATGTGCCGACGCCCGATGGCATCCAGGCGCCGAAGACCTACACAGTCAGTATCATCGCCCGCGACTGGAGCGGCATGAGCAGCCAGACGCAGTTCCTTGAGGTCGAGGTGCAGGGGATAGACCCGCCGCCGGTGCGTCCCGGCATCTGACCGGTCTCTCGACGGGATGACGCTGCGCCAACGTTGACACCACGGGAACCGGAGCAATCCGGTTCCCTTTCACTACAGCATACCGTGCGGGAGGAGCGTCAGCGGCATGACGAGCATCCGAGCTTTCGGTGCCACTGCAGCCGCCGCGCTGGTGATCGGCCTGGCAGCAGGTTTCGTGGCGGAGGCCGATGAGATCAGGCCGCCGCTGCTGCAGATCGGCCAGACGCCTGAGGTAGTGGCCGACGGTCGCGTGGGCGAGGACGAATGGTCGGGAGCCACCTCTCTCGGCCTGATGGTCGGACCTGATGGTATGCCTGTAGCGTCCCCGGCTGACGTCCAACTCGGCTGGAACTCCGATGGCCTGACGATCCTCTGGACGATTGATGGCGCCCCCGAAGCTCGCCGCAGAGAGCGAGACGCTGAGGTCTGGCGCGACGATTCCGTGCAGGTGCGGTTGCAGAGCGAGGAAGGGGGGCCTGCGTTGCGCTTCACGGTCAATGCGGCGGGAAGCATCTTCGACAGCCGAAACGGCGACAGTTCGTGGAACCCGCTCTGGAAGTCCGTTACGCTCCGTGGCGCGGGCCACTGGCGCGTTGAGATGCTGATACCCTTCGCCGCGATTGGGATCGTCGGGCCGTCGGCGGATACGCCCCTGCGCGCCGATTTCATCATCAACCGCCCGGGCAGCGCGGACCCGGTAGCCGGTTGGGCCACCCCCTCCCAGTCCGAGGCCGCGGCCTACGGCTTCCTCCTGCTCGCCCCCAGCGGCTCGCCCGTGATGCTCGCGGACGCCACTATTGAGAACAACCGCGTGACAGTTACTCCCCGGATCGAGCCCGGAGCCGGTCTACGCGTGACGCTCTTTGGCGCCGATGGTGCGGAAGTGGCGGCTTGCGACGCGGTCCCCGATGAGCCGTTGGCTGTTGCGCTCCCCGCACCGGGCTTCTACCGCCTCCGCCTCGCGGGCTTCAGTTCCGCCGGTGAGCTGGTCCTTCAACGGGAGTTTGCGCTGACTCGCCGGCCGCCACTGGTCGTCACTGCCACGCGGCGTCTGCTGGGCGGCCCCCGGTTGGCGCTGACCATCGACGGGAGTGGCCTTGAGGTGGACCCGGAGGTCTACGCCATCGGTTTCGGCGGCAGTGAACTGGAGGTGCCGCCGGGGCCAATGCGGATCGGGGAGGCGACGGTGGACCTGTCCGGCTGCCCCCAGGGCGAGATATCCGTGACGGTGACCGCGCGCGCGGAAGGCCGTGATCTTGCCTGCGAGACGCTACGCTTCACCGTGCCCGAGCCCCCCGACTGGGCGAGCGATCACCTGGGCCGCGAGGGGCACGTGGCCGATCCGGCGGAAGCCGTGCGCGCCGATGGGGAGCGAGTCCGCTGCGGCGGTGCAGAGTACAACTTCGACGACCAGCCGATGCCGATCAGCATCAGGGTCGGCGGGCGGGAACTGCTGAGCGCACCGCTGCGCCTCAAAGTTGCCGTGGACGGCGCTCCCCAGGCCTGGACGGAGACCAACCTCCGCTGGACAGAGACGAGCGACACGCAGGCCGTGGCGGTGATAGTCGCCGAATCGCCCTCGGCACAAGTGCGCATCCGCGCAAGCTGCCACTACGGCGGCCTGATGACCTTCGAACTTAAGGCTTCTCCCCACGCCGGCGGGGCGCTCACCGCGGTTGCGCTGGAGTTGCCGCTTGTCTCTCGCCACGCGGAGTCGCTGATGGTAGCAGACGGGACGCCGGAGGGCCTGTTCGGCGGCAGCGTCCCTGGAGGCGTCTGGACGCACGGAGCCGCGCCGGCGGTCTGGCTCGGTGGTGATGGTCGCGGCCTGCAGTGGCTCGGGAGCAGCGCCGCCCGATGGCCGCTGCATTCGCCGGATGCGGCACTGCGGACCACCCGCAGCGGGGAGCAGACCACGCTCACGGTCACGCTGCTTGATCAGGCGTTGGAGGCAGGCACGCCCTTCGAGACAGCTTTCGCTCTGCAGACGACGCAGAGGCGGCACGGCAGCGGCGGACAGAGCGATCTGCGCGTAGCCATCCTCAGTTCGCTCGATGGGTGCGACATCGCGGCGTTGTCCGATCTGCACGCGCAGGGCGTCAGGACGGTCGTCCTCGACGATGCTCGTTTCCGACCGCGTCCCGGCGGCCCTGGCGCGAGCGCGGACGCTGAAGTCGTTGCTCTGGCCGCGGCCGCTCACGAACTCGGTATGCGCCTGCTGCTGGTAGCCGATCATGGCCTCATGACTGACCCCGCGTGGGAGGCGTATCGCGACGAGGTGCTGGTCGTGTCCGGAGGCGAGGTGCGGGGCGAGGCGACCTCGATGAACTGCGCCGGCAGCGCATGGGGCGACTATGCAGTCGCCGCGGTCGCCGATGCCATGGAGCGGTACGATCTCGATGGGGTGCACCTGCGCGGCATAGCGACGCCACCGGGCTGCAGCATCGGGATCGGCCTCAGCGGCTACTCGTCGGAGCGTGCCGGAGCAGACTGGAGCATCGCTGCGGCGCGGGAGATGATGATGCGCCTGCGGGCAGTGGTAGACGAGTGCAAGCCGGAGGGGCTACTGACGGTGGAGTGCCCCGGTGGCGCCTTCAGCCCGGCGACGGGTCTCGCGGATCTGCTGATGATCCCCATGGTTGACGCTTCGGGCGCGCCGCTGTCGCCTGAGCAGTTCATCGCGCTCGGAGGTGACGGCGCCTTCGGTCCGGCCGCCGCGGCCATCCTGCCCTCAGGGGCCGATCAATGCGCGCTATCGAGCGCACTGGGCCTGGCGCTGGCGGAGGATGCGGCTCTGATCCCGGTGGTCGGCTCGCCGGGACTGGCAATCGCCGCCCACGTGTGGGAGACGTACGACAACTTCGAGGCCGAGGCGGCGGATCGGGTCCGGAGCGGCGGGTCCGATGCGCCGGTTCGGGTGGCGCACGCTGACGCGGTCGTGACCTCATGGCCGCGTATTGGGCAGATCCTCGCGGTGGTTCACAACAGCAGCGATGACAGCCCGGTTTTTGAGATAGAAGTCGCGGGCAAGCCGTTCAACCTGGGCCCGCGCCTGTGGGCGGAGGATATCATCTCGGGCCAGCAGATCCCGCTGATCGGTTCGGCCATGCGGATGCGCATGGCGCCGAGGCAGACGGCACTGATACTGATACGCAACCGGTAGCTTCGCTCAGCCGTGGGGAGGGCGTTCTGCGATGACGGGACCGAAGGCGATCGTGAACGGGCGCGTGATTGATGGCACCGGCGCGGCGCCGATTGACGACGGGGTAGTGCTGATCCGCGACGGCCGCGTCGAGGCCATCGTGACGCCCGACGAGGTAGATCTGCCTGCCGACGTGGAGGTTATTGACGCCTCCGGGCGCACGGTCATGCCGGGGCTCGTCGAGGGTCACGCACATGTCGGTGGCACCACCGCGGCGCAGCAGGTCCTGAGGCTGAGCCTCCAGCGCGGCATCACCACCGTCTGTAGCGTCTCGGCGAACGCGGCGGGAATCGCCCTGCGCGATGGCATTGAGGCGCGGCAGGTGCGTGGATGCGCGCGGCTCATCGCCGGCTGCGTGGTCAGCCCGACCTTCGGCCACGTGCGCTACCGCACCGCCGACGGGCCGTGGGAGGTGCGCAAGGCGGTGCGCGAGATGGTGCAGCTTGGCGCGGACTTCATCAAGACCGCGGCCTCCGGCGGATTCTGGGGCGCGGATGAGGTCTGCTCGGTGCGCAACTACACCCCCGAGGAGCTTGACGCGCTGGTGGATGAGGCGCACGCATGGTTCCGACCGGTGGTAGTGCATGCGCACACCCAACCGGGGCTGAACAACGCCATTGCCGCGGGGGTGGATCAGATACACCACGGGGCATTCATTGACGAAGAGGCTGTGCGGGGGATACTTGACGCCGACCTGTGGTATATGCCCACGCTGCGCGTCACATCGGATCGTAACATAGGCGCCTGGCCGGAGCGGCCGTGGATGGAGGCGGAGATGCGGCCGGCCCAGCCGGTGCATCGCGAGGGCGTGCGGCTGGCGCACGAGCTTGGGGTGAAGATCGCGGTGGGCTCGGACTATCCGAGTTCGAAGCACGAGTGGGAGATTGGCGACGCGTGCATCTGGGAGTTGATGGAGCTGGTGCAGGCGGGGTTGACGCCGATGGAGGCGATCGTGGCGTCGGTGAAGACCACGCCGGAGGCGTATCGGCTGGAGGACATCGGGCCGCTGGTGCCCGGCAACAGGGCTGACCTTATCATCGTGGATGGCGACCCGCTCGCGGACATCGGCGTGCTTTACGACCAGCGCAACATCAAGCTGACGATCAAGGACGGGGCGGTCGAGTCGGCTGACATTGACTACGCCTGGCACTACCGCATCCGGGAGGATCAGCCCACCGACCGGCCGCAGTATGACCCGCTGGAGGGCGCGGAGGACTGAGGGCACCGTCGTCTGCCGTTGTCTCCCCCTCGCCGGAACGCAGAGTGGGCCGGGGGGAGAGGTAGCCGCATAGCGGGAACGACTTGCGCCGCTTCGCGCCGCCCCCTGCGAGGGCGCAGGGGCCACAATCCACGCCCTCCGGGCGGGACAGGCGGCAACGAGTCACGGCGCACGCACAGGGAGTGTGCGTGCCACGGAACGGCAGCGCTGCCGTCGCCGTTCCTCCCCCTCTCCCGCCCCACTTCGCGCGAGCGAAGTGCAGGGGGAGGGGGACCGAGGCGGAGGGGCCGCCGTTGTCGTCTCAAGCCCCGCCCACCGCCGCCGTGAGCCACTGCAGGTACTCCGCGCTGCCGGACGCAATCGGCACCGCCACGATCTCCGGCACGTCATACGAGTGCATGCCGACAATCGCGATCTCAAGCTCCGGGAAGCGCTCGGCCGTCGTCTTCGCCAGCAGCAGCCACTCCTCAGCACGCGCCACCTCGCCCTCCCAGTGGTACACGCTCGTGATCGGGCCGGCGATCTGCACGCAGGCCGCAAGCGCGTCTCGCACCAGCGCCTCGGCGATCGCCTCCGCCTCATCACGATCGTCAGTCGTGCAGAACACCTGCAGGCAGTCGGTCATTGCCTTCTCCTCCGCGACGGCTACGCATCTGCACCGTCACCTATTCGTTGCGAGGATGTCACGTCCCTGCAGAAGGAGCAGTTCGAGTGCGCGTGGAAGTGACGTCATGAAGGAATTGCGGGCACCGCAGCGCCGCATACTGCTCCCACAGAATGCGGGCGGACAGTGATTGGGCGAGCAGTCCAGGGAGGCGCAGCCGATGTCAGGTAATCGCCGCATCGTATTCGTGTATCTGCTGACATGCAGCGTGGTGATCTTCACAGGGCTGACTATGACCGGGTGCCCCAGTGGGGAGGGCGGTGATGCAACCGCAACCACCGATTCCCCCAGTGGCGGTGACGAGGCGGTGCTTGCGAAGATCCGCGGCGCCGTCGTGCTGGTCGAGAACACCATGTCCATGCCAGATGGTTCAGAGATAGTCGGCACCGGAAGCGGTTTTTGCATCAACAACCAGGGGCGCATCATCACCAACGCTCACGTGGTCTCGCCTGTGCTGGAGCTTGAGGACGGCAGCAGCGCCCTCGCACTGTCGCGCACCGTCGAGGTCACCTTCAATGCCGGGACGGACGGCGAGAAGTCCCATCCCGCCGCGGTGGTGCGCGAGAACCCGGAGATGGACCTTGCGCTGCTGAAGATCGAGGCAGAGACGCCGCAGTATCTCGATCTGGCTGATTCGGAGACGATCCCGCAGCTTGCGAAGCTCATCGCCTGCGGCCATCCGCTGGGGCTGCGCGAGATCTCGCTGCGGCCGGGAGTTCTCACCGCCCGCCGCACACTCGAGGGCAGGCGGATGATCGAGCATGATGCTGAAGCCGACAACGGCAACAGCGGCGGCCCCATCGTGGATGAGCGCGGCGACGTTGTCGGCGTGCATACCTGGACGCGCATCTCGGCGAACATGTCCACCAAGTTCGCCATCCCCGCGAACGATCTTCGTGACTGGCTACGTTCCGACCCGGCCACCGATCCACCGGTCTACTTCGCCTCCGCGGGCGGAACGCGTGTCGCCGCGGTGGGAGAAGGTCGTCCTGAGGCCGGCGCGACTACCGCGGTGGAGGATCTGCTGAAGGAAAGCGGTCTCAGCTACAGCTTCTTCGAGGGCGA
>LSQX01014455.1_pt2 | contig 31962 bp, 25 predicted proteins | sample 654561 | NCBI WGS metagenome assembly LSQX01 (sample SAMN04489861, study PRJNA283612) | anaerobic digester metagenome | isolation source: 4 biogas reactors fed with cattle manure at either 37C or 55C with and... | place: Denmark: Kongens Lyngby | collected 2014 | reverse complement strand
CCGTCCTCGCCATGCAAGCCGTGCATGACGGGGATGATGCAATCCAGGTGCGTCAGGATGACCGTCTTTGGCCGCGAATACAGCCATTTGCCCGGGCGCACGGCGGTAAGGGCGCCGGAGTGCGCGGTGATATCCAGCGTGACGCGCTCAAATTCGCCGGGCTTGGCATAGAGAATGGGCTCGCGGTAGGTGCCAAGATCCAGCAGCGCGGCGCCGGAAAACCATTCGCCGGACTTGGAGATATAAATGGGGTACAGGTCGTACTTGGCGCGGTCCACACTGCGCGACAGTTGCAGAGCGCTGATAACGGACACCTCGTGCTCGCACGACCTGCCGCCAAAGATAAGGCCCAGCTGCAGCTTCTTCATGCCCTTGCCCTCTTTTTCTCGCTGTAATGGTCGGGCAGATCGTTTTCGTACAGAACATAGTCCCCCTGCTGCTTGACGGTATCCAGATACGCGTTGGCATCCATAAGCGTATCAAACGTATGGATATCCCCCGCGTGAAAACCGCTTTCCAGAAGGCCCTGCCGGATGGGCGCCGTATGGCGGGGACCGACCAGCAGCACGATATCCGCCACTTTGGCGATGTTGACGCCCAGTTCGCGGTTGTACTTTTCTTCCTCGCGCCCCAGTTCCACAAAACCGGGGGTGATTATGATGCGGCGGCCCTCGTACTTGTCGCGGCTGAGTTCCTCCAGCGTCTCGGCGGAGGACACGGGGTTGGAGTTGAAACCGTTGTTGATGCGGTGCACGCCGTCCGCCCCGGTATCGATCCTGAAGCGGTTTTTGACAGGGTGGATGAGCGCTATGCCGTGGATGAGCTGCCTGTCGCTCAGCCCCAGATGCGCCGCCACGGCTGAGGCCGTCAGGATGTTGCGCAAGGCGTGCGCGCCCTGAACGTAGGTTTGGCAGCAGAGGCGCCTGCCGTCCCTAAAACACAGGGTGAAGCGCGTCGAATCCTCATCCGCCAGGACATCCTCCGCCCAGATGTCGGTATCCGGCGCATCGGTAATGGCCTTGGGGATACGCGTATTTTCGTACAGATCGCGCACGATGCCGCTGTTGTCGCCAAACACGGCAAAGCCGTCGGAGGGCAAAGCGCGGATCAGATCGTACTTGGTCTGCTTGACAGTTTCGATATCGCCCAGCGTTTCCAGATGCTGCGGCCCCACACTGGTCAGAATGCCGATGGACGGGCGCAGCAGACGGCACAGCTCCTTGATGTCACCCCGGTGGCGCGCCCCCATTTCGGCAATGAACACGTTGTGCGCAGGCGTCAGATCGCGCCGCAGGCATGCGGAAATACCCATGGGCGTATTGACACTGGTAGGCGTGCACAGGGCGTTGTATTTCTGGCTGAGGATGGTCTGCAAAAAGAACTTGACGGATGTTTTGCCGTAGCTGCCCGTAATGCCGATAAGGGTAAGGTCGGGCCTTTCGCGCAGCGCCTTTTGGGCGTCACGGAAATACAGCTCGTATATGACGCGCTCGATGGGCCAAGCCATCAGGCCTGCCAGCAGCACCCACAAGGGCAGCGGCAGTATGACCATGGCGTTGAGGCCCATAATGGGCGCCGCCCGGCGCAACAAGGAGAAGGCCACGAAGATCAGCGCGGCGTACACGGCGTACAGCCGCTTAACGCGCGCCGTCATCTTAAGGCTGCTTTTGCCTTCGCGCCTGCGGTAACTCAATAAGTCCGCCCAGTACGCGCACGCGAGCATCAGCCCCGCCCCCAGGAGCGGCGAGATGATCGCCCAAGCGGTGTTGACCTGCGCCAGGGCGCCCGCCAGGTAAGTGATCACAAGGCACGCCACCCCCGGCAGCGCCCCCGGCAGCCACACGCGGCGGCTTTGGCGCTTGAGCGCAGCCAGGAAACCCATAAACTGATAGCTGCTCAGCTGGAAATACATGAGCGCCAGCCGCGAGGCGATGATCAAAGCCAGCGCCGGCGCGTACCACAGCAAAAGACGTGACAGGGATGTGAGGAATGCCGTCATGCCGTTGCGCCCTCCTCAAAAAAGTCCAGCACATAGTCGCAAAAGACATCGGGATACGTGGAATAGCAATGATGCCCGCCCGGCATGATGCTAAGGCGGCTGCCCGCGATCTCGCGGTGGAATATGTCCGCCATCCACAGCGGCGTTTCCGTATCCTGTTCGCCCCAGATGAGCAGCGTTTTTTGCTTGATGCGCGGCAGGAACCCGCGCAGGGACTGCCTGATGATCAAATTGAAGGAAGGCCGCATCGCGGGCGGCAGCGCCATATAATCGGGCGAATTGTGCTTGTCGCGATAAGCGCTGAGCCACTTGGCGGCGGGGCGCTTGATCAGCGGTACGCGGCTCAAAAAGCCCAGCGCCGCGCGGCCCACCTTATAGCGCGCCGTCTTTCGCTTGTCGCGCGCCGTACGGGGCCTGATAAGCCCCGCGCACCCCGTGAGCACCAGGAGACGAAACATGTCGGGATGATTGGCGGCAAGGTACAGCGCCACGCGCCCGCCAAAGGAATGCGCGACCACATGGCATTTGCCAAGGTTAACGGCGCTGATGAACTCGCGGGTCCACGCCGCATACTCCGGCACGCCAAAATCGCCCCTGAACATGCCTGTGCCCCCGTGCGCGGGAAAATCCACCGCGGTGACACGGTGGAACTTTTTCAATCGGTCAATAACGGGCAGCATCGTGCCGACATCGGCGCCCCACCCGTGCAATACCAGTACGGGCGACCCCTTGTCGCCAAACTGCTCGTAATAGGTTTCAATGCCCATCACTGTGGCTTGCATTATCTGTCCCTTTCCCCGGTCAGAAGAATATAGCGGCACTTTTGGGTGGATCCGCCACACAATTGGCGGTACTCTTGCGGCACAGGCACGATGCTTTCCAGCGTGCACAGGAGGTGTTCACAGGTCTTGCGTGAAGGGACATTGTCCACGTCGGTGGTAATGACTACGCTTCCAAAGCCCAGGTCCTTCAAAAACGGTATCAGCATGCTGACTGCCTTGAAAGCATAGCCGTGGCCGCGCCAACCCGGATGAACGCGGTACCCGATGTGCCCCAGATAATAGAGCGCCGGGCTTTCGCCGATCCGCACGGTGACATACCCCGCGCACCCGCCATCAGACGCCGCGATGATGTCAAACGCATAGCCGTCCACCGCGCCGATCTCCTCATCGCGCACGCGGTCCCGCGCCAAAGCCAGCGTGATCTCCGCATCCTGAAACCGCAAGCGGCGTTTGCGCATAAAGTTGAACATTCATCCTCCCGCCACGCTTTGCATGCGCCCGATTTTATCATATTCCCCGAACGCATTCAAGCAAACAGAGAAACAGGGAAAGGCGCCATGCCCTCCCCTGCCCGAAAATCGTATTAATCCACCGCGTCAAACTGGCTGTTGTAGAGCTCCGCGTAGAAGCCGCCGGCGTCCAGGAGGTCTTCGTGGCGGCCCTGCTCCACGATATCGCCGTCGCGCATCACCAGGATCACGTCGGCTTCGCGGATGGTGGACAGGCGGTGCGCAATAACGAAGCTGGTGCGGCCCTTGACCAGTGCGCTCATGGCGCGCTGGATGCGCTGCTCGGTGAGGGTGTCCACGTTGCTGGTGGCTTCGTCCAGGATCAGGATGGGCTTGTCCGCCAAAATGGCGCGCGCGATGGTCAGCAGCTGCTTTTGGCCCTGGGAGATATTGTCCGCCTGCTCGTTGAGCACAAGCTTGTAGCCATCCGGCAAGGTGCGGATGAAGTGGTCGGCATGGGCGGCCTTGGCGGCGGCGATGACCTGTTCATCGGTGGCTTCCGGGCGGCTGTAGCGGATATTTTCCATGATGGTGCCGTTAAAGAGCCACGTATCCTGCAGCACCATGCCAAACATTTGCCGCAGCTCCTGCCGTTTGATGGTGTTTACGTTGCGCCCGTCGATGAGGATCTGCCCCGAATCCACATCATAAAAGCGCATCAGTAATTTGACGATGGTGGTTTTGCCCGCGCCCGTGGGACCGACCAGCGCCGCCACCTGCCCCTGGCGAATGCTCGCCGAAAAGTCATTGATGACGGGCTTATCTTTGTCGTAGCCAAAGGAGATGTGGTCAAACGCGACGTCGCCTTCGTGCGGCTTAAAGGGGGCCAGGTCGCTCTCGTCCTTTTCTTCTTCCTCGTCCAGGAACTCAAACACGCGCTCGGCGGCGGCCAGCATGCGCTGGAAGATGGAGGACATCTGCGCGAAACGCAGGATGGGCTGCGTAAACAGGCGCACATACTGCGTGAAAGCAAGGATGTCGCCCACCTGGATGGCGCCGCGGGATGCCAGGATGGAACCCGACACCACGGTGACGACATAGCTTAAATTAGTGACAAAGTTGATGATCGGGAACATGAGCCCCGAGAGGAACGCGCTTTTCCATCCGGAATTGTACAGCTTTTCGCTGGTCTCATGGAATGCGGCGCGGGCAACTTCCTCGCGGGAGAACGCCTTGATGATCTGGTGGCCGGAAAAGCCTTCCTCCACCTGCGCGGTGATGCCGCCGATGCTTTCCTGCTGCTGCTTGAAATACTTGCGGCTTTTGCCCATGACAATGCCCATGACCACCCCCGACAAGGGGATGACCAGCAGCGCCAGCAGCGTCATTTGCCAGGAGATGGAGAACATCATGATGGTGACGCCCACCAGCATGGTAAGGCCCGAGATGGCCTCCGTGACACTGTCGGACAGGTTGCTGGAAACGGCGTCCACATCATTGGAGATGCGCGACATGATATCGCCCGTCGCGTGGCCCTCAAAATACCGCATGGGCATGCGGTGGATCTTGTCGCCCATCTTTTCACGCAGCTTGTAGCCAAAATCCGTTGTGACGCGCGCCATGAGCCAGCCTTGGACCAGCCGCGCCAGGGTGCTGGCGAGGTAGAGGAAAAACAGCCACAGAAGCGTTTGGCCGATGCGCGCAAAGTCGATGCCGCCTTGGCCGCGCACCTTTTGCACCAAGCCTTCAAAAATGACGGTGGTCGCCTGCCCCATCATGCGGGGCCCGAAGATCTGCGCCAGCGACGTGCCTGTGGACAGGAGGATGGCAACGATCAATTGTATCCGATAGGGCTTGAGGTTGGCGATCAGACGCTTGAGGGAAGAGCGAAAATCCTTGGGCTTTTCGTGGAGTTGGCCATGCGGCCCGCCCGGTCCTCTGTTCATGCCTTCAGCCCCCCTTTCAGATCCTGTGCCCGCAGCTGGCTTTCGGCGATCTCGCGGTACACATCGCACGAGACCATAAGCTCTTCATGCGTGCCCATACCGATGATGCGCCCGCCATCCAGCATGACGATGCAATCCGCGTGCAGTACGGTAGACACGCGCTGCGCCACGATGATGACGGCGGCGTCGCCCCGCTCTTTGCGCAAGGCATGGCGCAGCTTTGAGTCGGTGATGAAGTCGAGCGCGGAAAAGCTATCGTCAAACAGCAGTATTTTGGGCTGCCCCGCGACAGCGCGCGCGATGGCGAGGCGCTGTTTCTGACCGCCGGACACGTTGCTGCCCGCCTGGCTGATCTCGCTTTGATAGGTGTTTTCTTTTTGCAGGATAAACTCTTCCGCCTGCGCGATGCGCGCGGCTTCTTCCATGCGGTTGTCGGGCATGTCGGGGTCGGCAAACTTGATATTGGAAGCAATCGTGCCGCCAAAGAGCATGCCGCGCTGGGGCACGAAGCCGATCTGCGTTCTCAGGTCCTTCAAGGTGTAATCGCGTATGTCGACACCGTCCAGGGTGATCTGCCCGTCAGTTACGTCAAAAAAGCGGGGAATCAGGTTCATGATGCTGCTTTTGCCGCTGCCGGTACCGCCCAGGAACGCGACAGTCTCGCCGGGAGATACGGTGAAGCTGATATCCTTTATGGTATCTTCATCCGCATCGGGATAGCGGAAGGAAACGTTGCTAAACACAAGCACACCCTTGGTGTTTTGGGGCAGGGCCACGGGCGTGCCGGGGTCGGTGATGGAAGGATAGGTATTCATCACTTCTTCAATGCGCTCGGCGGCTACATTGGCGCGGGGCAGCATGACGGCGGTCATGGACAGCATCATGAAGGACATGACGATCTGCATCGTATAGGAAATGAACGCCATCATTTCGCCCACCTGCAGGTTGCCGGTATTGATCCCCTGCGCGCCAAACCAGACGATCAGGATGGAAATGCCGTTCATCACCAGCATCATGGTGGGCATCAAGGTAGAAAAAACGCGCATAATGAACAGCGAGTTACGGGTTATGTCGTTATTGGCATCGCCGTAGCGCTCCCTTTCAAACTTTTCCCGCGTAAACGCGCGGATAACACTCAGGCCCGTCAGCACTTCGCGGCTGACGAGGTTCAGCTTATCCATCAGTTTTTGCATGATGCGGAAGCGCGGGATGACCAGAATGGCCACCATGCCGATCAGTACCAGCATAACGCCCACTGCCACAAACACGATCCAGCCCATGCCGGTATCAGTAGCGCTGACGCGGATGATGCCGCCGATACCCAGGATGGGCGCGTAAAACACCATGCGCATCAGCATGGCGACGGCATTTTCTACCTGCTGTACGTCGTTGGTGGTGCGGGTAATGAGGGACGCGGGAGAAAACTTGTCCACCTCCGCCGACGAAAACGACAGCACGCGGCTGAAGAGGCTTTCACGCATCGAGCGGCTGATGCGCGCCGCCGCTCTTGCCGACAGGAAAGAAACGGCGGCTGCCGCTATACCCATCAACAGGGTAATGCCCAGCATGATCCCGCCGGTGCGCCATAGATAGCGGTTCTGGATGTTCTCAACGCCGATGCCAAGGCGTTCGTATTCCTGCCGCACAAATTGCTTGGCCGCTTGCTCCAGCATATTTTCATTGACAGCGCTTTGCCCCGCCAAAAATTCCCGCGTCCTTGCCTGCATGTCTTCTGCGCTCATCAAGCCGCTTTGAAGAAGCGGCAGCATCGCGCGCAGCGGCTGCCCTTCCTCAGAAGACATCATCAGCATGAGTGCTTCGGGCATTATGAGAAGGCTGTCCAGTTTTCCAAGTTCTGATTCGTCTGTGGTGACCAAACGGTACGCGCCGTCTTCCTTCTGGTAGGCGGCCACAAACAGCGGCTGCTGCTCAGGAGTCATAAACAAAAGCAGGGTATTGTAACTGTCTTCGCTAAGTCTTTCGGGCGACGGCCGTTCGATGCCCGCCTGCTGCACGCCCACGTCCACCAGACGGGAAGTGTACCCGGGCAGCGCCAGTTCGCACGCGGCCTGCGCAAACAGCAGCGCAAACACCAACAGGGAAACCTTCCATTCGCGCAGCATGGTTTTGATTAGCTTCATTCATCCACCTCATCAAAAAAAACACATCCAACGCACATTGTACTAGCTCCCGGTAAGCGCGTCAACGCAAACGCCGGGTCATGCTCCCCGCGCTGCCAAGGGAAAGTGTTCATTGAACGCAAAAAGCGGCAGGTTTCCCCGCCGCTTTGATATAACGGTTATACGTTACTTAGCGCAGCCCTTTTCGCCGCACGGCGATTGGACCAGTACATCAGTATCGTTGACACGGCAAACTTTTTGTACACCGTGCTTGCCCTTGGTTTGCTGCACCAACACGACGTTGGCCTCTTCAAGCAAGCGCATATGGGATGTCAAGGCGCCGCCGGTAATGCTCAGCTCCTGCGCAATGGATGTCATGCGCATGGGGCCCTTTTCCGCAAGCAATTCGACAATGGCGATGCGGGTGGAGGATCCCAGAGCTTTGAACAGCGGCAGACCATCCCTTATTTTGGTGATATTAATCATCAAAAGGCACTCTCCCTTCTTGTTTAAGTAGTATCTACGACACTTCGGCCTATTCAACACCAATGTATCGTATTACAAAGTATTATAGCATATGTTTGGCATTTTGATACTACTATTCTGTAAATTATTTTTCACAACTTTCTGTATTGCTTTTTTGTGGATAATGCTGTAAATTAACACGTTGACACGAATGCCGCCACGCGGTATACTGTGCCTACTTCCAATGAGGAAGGACATGCCCGAAGGTCATTTTCCGATAAGAGAGGCGCAGCCACAGGCTGAAAGCGCGCCCGGGAGACCCCTCAGGGTACCACCTTTTGAGGAAGCGGCAGCGCCCGTTACCGCGCAGGCAAGTGGCTTACAGCAATGAGGGTGGAACCGCGGAGTAACATTCGTCCCTGACAGGATGGGTGTTTTTTATTTAAGGAAATATGGGGAGGGTCATATGAATATTGTTATTGACGGACAGCAAAGGGAGTTTGAAAAAGGCACGAACGCGCTGGACATATTAAACGGGTTGGACGGCGACGTCAAAAAGACTGCACTGGCGGCCAAGGTGAACGGCGAACTGTACGAACTGGCGCGTCCGATCATGGAAGACGCGGAAGTTTTCTTCGTCACATTTAAAGATGATGAGGGCAAGCACGTCCTGCGTCACACGGCTTCGCACGTGATGGCGGCGGCAGTGAAAAGGCTGTATCCCGCCGTCAAGCTGGCCATCGGCCCGGCGATCGAAAACGGCTTTTACTATGATTTTGACATGGAAGACACCCTCACCCCGGACGATCTGGGCAAAATTGAAAAGGAAATGAAAAAGATCGTCAAAAAGAACGATCGTGAAACGCGCTTTACAATGCCGCGCGATGAGGCCATACAATTCATGCTGGACAAGGGAGAGCCCTACAAAGCGGAACTGATCCGGGACCTGCCGGAAGATGAGGAGATCTCATTCTACAAGCAGGGTGAGGACTTTGTGGATCTGTGCGCGGGGCCGCATCTGCCCTCTACCGGCAAAGTGAAGGCATTCAAACTGACCAGCATCGCGGGCGCTTACTGGCGCGGCAACGAAAAGAACAAGATGCTGCAGCGCGTCTACGGAACAGCCTTTTTTGACAGAGAAGAGATGGAAGAATACCTGCAGCGCCTGGAAGAAGCCAAGAAGCGCGACCACCGCAAACTGGGGCGCGAGCTGGACTTGTTTGACGTGGTGGATGAGGGCCCGGGTTTCCCGTTCTTCTACCCCAAAGGCATGGTGCTGCGCAATATCCTGGAGGATTACTGGCGCAAGGTGCACAAGGAGCACGGATACGAAGAGATCAAGACGCCCATCATCCTGTCGCGTGAACTGTGGGAGCGCAGCGGGCATTGGGACCACTATCAGGGCAACATGTATACCACCAAGATCGACGACATGGATTTTGCCATCAAGCCCATGAACTGCCCCGGCGGCATCCTGGCGTTCAAGCGCCGCTTGTGGAGCTACCGCGATTTCCCGGTGCGCTCGGGCGAACTGGGCCTGGTACACCGCCATGAAAAAAGCGGTACGCTGCACGGCCTGATGCGCGTGCGCTGCTTTACGCAGGATGACGCGCACCTGTATATGACGCTGGACCAGATGAAGGATGAGATCATCGGTGTCTACCGCTTGACGGACATGGTATACACGCTGTTTGGATTCAGCTACAAGGTGGAATTGTCTACAAGGCCCGAAAACAGCATCGGTACTGACGAAATGTGGGATGCCGCGACAAAGGGCCTGCAAGGCGCGCTGGATGAGCTCAACGTGCCCTACCAGGTCAACGAGGGCGACGGCGCCTTCTACGGTCCCAAGATAGACTTCCATCTGCGCGACAGCATCGGCCGCACCTGGCAATGCGGCACCATTCAGTTGGATATGAATCTGCCTGAGCGCTTTGACCTGAGCTACATCGGCCCGGACGGCGAAAAGCACCGCCCGGTGATGATCCACCGGGTGGTGTACGGCTCACTTGAGCGGTTCATGGCCATATTGGTGGAGCACTTCGGCGGCGCCTTCCCCGTGTGGCTGTCCCCCGTGCAGGCAAGGATCATGACCATTACGGACCGCGCGGACGATGCCGCCAAAGCGCTCAAGGCCAGGATGGACCAAGCGGATCTGCGGAGCGAACTGGACTTGCGCAACGAAAAAATAGGCTTCAAGGTGCGCGAAGCCCAAATGCAGAAGATCCCGTACATGCTGGTCATCGGAGACCGCGAAGCGGCAGAGGGCACCGTATCCATCCGCACGCGCCTGGGCGAAACGCTGGGAAACCTGACGCAGGACGATTTGATCGGGCGGCTGCTCAAGGAAGACAAAGCACGGGCGCTGGAGCGCAACTGGGAGATCTGACGCAAGAGTAAAACGGGAGCCGGCTATGCCGCGCTCCTGTTTTTTTATCCCTTGACGGCACCGACCATGATGCCCTTGACGAAGTACTGCTGCAAAAACGGGTACAAAAGAATGATGGGCAGTGTGGAAGAAATAATGACGGCGCTCTTGACCGCGATGGCGACGGACGCCCTTTCCCCCACGCCCCCGGCTTCCCCCACCATGGTCGTGCCGTTGACGATATTACGCAAAAGCAGCATGACCGGATACTGTTCGTTGTTAAGATATATAAGGCCATAAAACCAGTCATTCCAGAAGAATACGGCTGTGTAGAGGCCAATGGTGGCCAGCGCCGCCGCGGACAAAGGCAGCAGTATGCGCACCAATGTGCCGCCGTAGTTGAGGCCGTCGATGCGCGCCGCTTCCTCCAGTTCTTCAGGCAGGGAGCGGAAAAAGTTGATAAGGATGATAAGGTTGAACTGATTGATGGCAAAGGGCAGTATCATGGCAAGGGGCGTGCCCGTCAATTTCAGATTGGATATGAGAAGATAGTTGGGGATAAGGCCGCCGGAGAAAAACATGGAGAACACCACCAGCTTCATCACGAACTTCTGTCCTTTAAGGCGCGACTTGGAAAGGGGATACGCGAACATGACCATGAGCGTCAGGGAGATGGCGGTACCTGCTACGGTGTAAAAAATGGTATTGCGGTAGGCTCTGAAAAAATTGGGGTAGTTGAATATCTGTGTGTAAGCTTCCACACTGAAGCCCACGGGCCAAAGCGATACACGCCCGTTGAGGATGGCTTCGGACGACGAGAGGGACATGGCGATAATGTACAAAAACGGCGTAACGCAAACAAGCAGCATCAGGAACATCACAACGTAAATGAGGATGTCCAGAAGCGGGCTCTTGTCGCGAATGCCGCCCGTGCGTGGTTTGAGGGTCCTGATCATCTTTTCACCTCCCTCAATAGATGCTTTCGCCGGTGGCGCGCCGGCTTAGATAATTGGAGGACGCCACCAAAATCAGACCAATCAGGCCGCTGAACAAGCCGATGGCAGTAGCATAGGAATACTGATTGGCGCTGGATTGAAAGCCCATGCGATACACATAGGTATCGATGATATCGCTGACGGGCGAATTGGCGGGCGTGTACATCAGCAGCACTTTCTCAAAGCCCAGGGACAAGAGATGCCCAACCTTGAGGATAAACATGACCATCACGGTAGGCATAATGGTGGGCAGCGTCACAAAGCGGATCTGCTGCCAGCGGGACGCGCCGTCAATGCGCGCGGCTTCAAAAAGTTCCGCGTTGATATTGGTGATCGCCGCCAGATAGATGATGGCACTCCACCCCGTGTACTGCCACATGTCCGTCAGAACATAAAGCGGCCGAAAATAGGCGGCATCATTCATATAATAAACGGGATCCAGCCCGAACGATTGCTGCAGCATGCGGTTGAGGAGGCCCGAAGAGGGCGAGAGCAGCTCCGTCAAAATGGAAATGACGACCACGGTGGAAATGAACCGCGGCATATAGCTGACGGTCTGCACCAGCCTTTTGAAGCGCAGGTTTCTAAGTTCATTGAGCAAAATGGCAAAAATGATGGGAATGGGGAAATTGATGACCAGATTGGAGACAGACAAAATGAGCGTATTGGAAAAGGCCCGCAAAAAGCCCGCATCGTTGAGGAACATTTCAAAGTACCGGAAACCTACCCAGCTGACGCCGTAAGGCCCTGTCAGCGGCCTGAAACGCCTGAATGCCAAAATGTTCCCGAACATGGGCAAATACTTGAAAAGAAGGAAGTGCGCCAATGGCAACGCCATCATGGCGTACAGCTGCCAATAGTTGTTAATGTATCTTCTGCGTGCAGAAGGTCCTTTGCTCTTTCGGATCTCCTTGGTCATATTCACACCCGTTCACAAAATACGGGAGAGGCCGCCCGCGGGCGGCCTCTCCCGAAAAGCTTCTTACATTTTCTTGTTGTCGTTGTAGATCTTGAGGAATTCTTCCATGCCCTTGCTGTTCATCTCTTCCACATAGGCGTCCCAGTCATTTTCGATGGACTTTTTGCCGGTGAGGAAGGAATCGTTCCATACTTCGAACGTATCCAGCAATGTGGTCTGCAGCAGGGCGGCATCTTCCGCCGTCATGTCGTCAAAGGAAGGCGTGGGCGGGATGTACTGGATAGCGTCCTCCATGGCCGCCACGGCAGCGTTTATGGACGCGTAGTTTTCGTCGTACTTGGTCATTTCACGCGCGTTGTACCACACCAGCTGCAGGCCGTCGCAGCCCGCGCCGTACGCGTTTTGCATGTACTTGTAGATGCCTTCTTCGGCAGATTTTATGGTGTCACTGTACACGATGGTATCCCCGTCCATGGTGTAGGAATCACCCTCGATACCGATGCACCACATGGTGGCCGCTTCTTCGGAGAAGAAGATCTCATCGATCTTGCGAACAACCTGTTCAAAGTCCGGCCGCTGGGCTGTGCCGATGGGGAACAGCAGGCCGCCCGCCGTACGGTTCTTGGGCTGATGATGTGCGCCCGCGGTGCCTTCCAGCGGCGGATACATCTGCAGTCTGAATCCTTCGATCTCGCTGCCCTGGCTCCAGCCGCCCATCTGGTCATAGTAGCCGTAGGTGGCCATGGCCTTGCCGGTAGCGAGCTTCTGGGAGGTAGAGGTGGCATCCTGCGTCATTTCAGGATCCAGCAGGCCTTCGGCATGCAGTTTATTGAAGAAGGTGACGAAGTTCTTGTACTGCTCGCTCACGGCGCCGGCAAAGTATTCCATATTGTCATAGTCCCACGACAGGGTACCCGTGCCGGTGGCCGCATTGAGACCCACGGAGACGCCGAAGGACGGCATGGTCATGCGGTAAAGGACGCGCGGCGCGACAATGGTGGTCAGCGGGAAGGCGTCCGGATACTCCGCTTTGTAGGCTTTGAGGATCTCATAGAGGTCATCATACGTTTTGGGGGCGTCAAGACCCTTGGCAAGAAGGAAATCTTCGCGCAGGATGAGGCCGCCGTCATAGAATGGCTTGTCATACAACGCCGGCAGGTAGTAACGCTTGCCGTCGCTCAGAGACAGGCTGTTCACTTCGTTTTCCATGCCGAATTCTGCCACGCGGGCATTGAAATGCGGTGTCCATTCGGCATAATCGCTCAAGGGGACGATAGCGCCGTTGAGCGCCAGAGACGCGTTGGCGCCGCCGGTGCTGGATCCCACAATGACGTCCGGCGCGTTTTGGCCGGTGGACAGTGCCAGACCCACTTTGGTTGTGTAATCCGCGATCGGGATGGGTGCAACATTAAGCTTCACGTTGTACTTTTCCTGGATGGCCAACAGGACCGGCCAATCTTCACGGAAAGGCAGCGTTGAGTTGTCAGAGTAATACATGCTGATCTCAAGGGGCGCGGTTTCCGACAGCGCCGGTATCATGCTCAATACCATGAACGCCGCCAGCAGCAAGGACAGGATCTTCTTCATGATGGTTCCTCCTTATAATATTGTGCTTTCGATTGCCCGAAACGCAATAAGCATGGTGCATTCATGTACCATTTATTCCGTTTCGGACATCCCTGTGCGCATTATACAATAAGTGTGCCCAATATACAATCCTTATGTGGCAAGTGCCTTTTATACCTACTCGATGATCCTGATGAAATCCGCGATCCATTCCATATTAAGAATATCATAGGGTTTGGGATCGCTTTTGCTTGCCACGCGAAGGACCCCGTCGCGATCAAATACGGGCCCATGGAAAGGATTGAAACGGCCCAGCGCAATACTGTTGCGCAGATAATGGAGCAAATTCTGTGCGGCAGGGTGGACCGCTTCCGCCATGCGGAAGCGGAGCACGCCGGTGCCGATTCCCCACCACAGCCCCGCGACGCCTGCTTCGTCACGCCCGATGAACTTGAGCACATCCAGGCTGTTATTGAGATAAGACCGGGCGATCTCGGTGTAGTAGCGTCCCCAGTCCCACGCGGGAGAGCAGATGTATCTGAATGGCCGCCCGCCCTCATCTATTTCCACCACAGCGGAAAACGCGTCGTCGGGGACCCCGGGCAGGTCCAAACGGTCATACCGGGGTGTCAACGCCACATCGGCGCCCTGCGCGGCAGCTTCCACCAAACCCAGGCGGCAGGAGGCGGGATCAAAGGGGCTGACGTTCTTTTGTACCAGCATCACTTCCGCCCGGGGGTTGACGCTCTTGACGCCCAGGCCAAACGCGTTGACGTCCGGCGTATAGCGTTTGTCCGTTTGCGGGGTAACGTAGGCCACTTTGCCCGTTTTGGTCATAAAGCCCGCAGCCACGCCGCACAGGAAGACGACCTCATAGTAGCGGCCATAATAGGTGCTCAGACGCGAATCCTGCCGGACGCGGGAATAGACCAGCGTCATAATGTCAGGATGCTCCAGAGCGAAGCGCAGCGCGGGCGTCGCAAGATTGGTGGAAGTAAGGAGCACCAGATCCGTATCGGTATTCTGCGACAGTGTTTCATAACAATTGTCTATCGAAAGGTGATCCAAATACCTGGTTTCCACACGCGCGCCCATTTCCTGCTGCATGGCGCGGCGGCCCTTTTCGTGCGCGCCAATCCAGTTGCTTTCCGTTCGCCCTTCTTCATAGCCAAACAAAATGCGCGCCGTGCGGCGGGGGCTGAACAGACGCGAAACAAGCGATTCCGTCACTTCTTCCTTGGGATCCAGCACCAGCGTCGGCTCTTTGTCCGGCTGGCTGATCAGCTCCAATTGCGGCTGCATCGCCAGTACGCGGCTGGTGATCTCCGAGAGCACCGTGTCGTAGGGGATGCCGTAAAGCCTGAAATACTCCAGCATCACATCGCCTACCGGCAGCGCCGGCTGCACTTGGGCGCACGCTGAATGGAACTGCAGATAAATATTATTGTAGTCGACCGTAGTGCCTTCAGGGGCGTCTTTCACCAAAAAACGCTCCATCTCCTCCAGGTGCCGGTATTTTTCGGCGGTGCTCAGACGGACGCCTTTGAACAGGCCCTTCCGGTCATAATGAAGAAACGCGTAATATACGGCCGTGTCCGGATCGTCCGGGTCCAGCTGCGGGATCATCCGGGTTATTTCAGCACGAACGGTGGGGGCGCCCAGGTGCTTCAATACGCTGACGCGCTTGTTGCCCTCCACCACATAGTAATGCCACATGTATTCATAAACCTGAATGGCATCGCGCAAACCCTCTTCCAGCAGCGCCGCGTACAGAGCGATCCACTTGTACGAAAATTCGCTCCCCTCGTGATGCAGCGGCAGGAAGCTCGCGCTAAACGAATAGGCGCGGCTGGATGTGTAGGTACCAATGATGAGGGACAGGGGGATCTCCATGGTGGGGCGCTTGACGTATGCCATGACGCGGTTCTGTTCCGCTACTTCGTCCAGCACCAGCAATGTGCCGCGCAAACCGCGCGCGGTCCGCGCGCTGTAATCCTTCTGCCCCTGCTTGCGCGCCTTCTCATACTCACTGCGGGCTTCCACTTCAAACACGTGCTGCATTGTTTTTCCCCCAATCGTACCTGGTCTTGATGTAGGAAAGGCGCTTGCGCTGCACCACCGGCACCTCCAGGGTGACGATCTGGTACCCGTAAGCGTTGATTATGGTCGTATTGCCGTATTGCTGGCTCCTTTTTGAGCCCGAATAATTAAGATGCTGATGCCCGTGAATGTAATAGGTAGGCTGGAACTGATTGAGCAGCATACGATAGCTGCCGAACCCCTGGTGGAACTGATCATCCCCATCCCCCAGCCCGGCCGCAGGGGCATGCGTTACAAGCACATCAAAGCCGCCGTATGTGCATATTTGCGGTATGCGCTTGATGATCTGCCGGTTGACTTCCTGCTCGGAAAAGTGAAACGGCTTGGGGCTCAGGCTCTTGGCGCCGCCAAAGCCGATGAAGCGAATGCCGTTGATCTCCACCATTTCATCTTCCAAAGATTCGCAGCCTTCGGGAGGGTTTATTAGGTAATTGCCGTCGTGATTGCCATGTACATAGTAAAGCGGAGCCGCCACCATGGTGGTCAAAAAAGACAGGTAGGATGCCTTCAGATCCCCGCAGGAGATGATGACGTCCACATTTTCAAACACGCTCTTATCGAAATGGTCCCAAATATACGCGCTTTCCTGATCCGCAACCAGCAGCGCTCTGACGCTTGGCATATTTTCCCCCCAAAGACGTAATCCCGGCAAAAACAATTATACATGACGCGGCTTTTTATGTCGAGAAATCCAAGTCGCAACGGAAAAGTAACACTATTGTAAAAAAATATCTATGCGGATGCAACAAAGGGCATCCCCTTATCGTTATATGGTGGAGAGGTGATAGTATGACACGTCGAAGAATCGCTTTGAATCAAGGGGACAGGAACGTGCATGTCAGCATGAACCCCGATTCCCTGACCGTGCGGGTGGACAGACAATATTCACGCCTGACGATGCAGGAGTATCTTTTACTGGACGCCTTGGCAAAGTCGCCCGGGGAAACGCTGTCCCGCGACAATCTGCTGCTGGATGTCTGGCAATGCCGCTACCCCATTAAAACCAGAACGGTGGATGTGCATGTGCAGCGCCTGCGCCGCAAATTGGGCACACACCTTATCGAAACGGTGCATGGTGTGGGCTACCGCTTGTCTACCGACGCGCCATTGACAGCAGCAGGCTAAAAAAAGAGCCCATCCCGGGATCGGCTCTGGGTTTGATACGCCCTTCCCGAAAACGGGAAGGGTGTTCTGATGTTACAACAGACGCTCCACCGCATCATAGATAGCGTCCAACTCCGTGCGGTTTTTGTAGGAAATAACCACCCTGCCCGCATCCAGGTCGCCGCGTATCTGGGTGCGCGCGCCGAAAGCGCGGTGCATTTTTTCTTCAAATTCCTTCAGTTCCGGCACCCGCGCGGGCACAGGCTTGATCGTAGGCGGCTTTTCTGCCGCCAGCTTTTCTGCCTGCCGCACGCTGAGGCCATCCCGGACGATTTTTTCTGCCAGCTCGCGCTTGCGTGCAAGCGAAGACACGCCTGCCAGCACACGCGCGTGACCCTCTGACAACTTTTCATCGCGCACCAATTGCTGAATGTCCTGGGGCAGACTGAGCAGCCTTAGCGTATTGGCGATCGCAGAGCGCGATTTGCCCAGGCGTTCCGCCACCGTTTCCTGTGTGTAGTGCCCGGCATCCATCAGCGAGCGCACAGCTTGCGCCTGTTCCAAAGGATTCAGATCCTCCCTTTGCAGGTTTTCGATAAGCGCTGCTTCCAGCTGTTCATTGCGGGAATATTCCTTGACGATGCAGGGCAACGTTTTGTACCCTGCCAGGCGCGCGGCGCGAAAACGGCGCTCTCCGGCGATGATCTGGTAACGTCCCTTTTCTTCCCTTACCAAAATGGGCTGCAGCAGCCCTACTTCCCGGATGCTGTCGGCCAAATTCTTCAGGCTCTCCTCATCAAAATGACGGCGGGGCTGATTGGCGTTGGGATCGATACGCGTGATGGGAATGTCCACAAGCGCGCCTCCCGTCGTATCGATCTGCGGCATAAGGGCATCCAGCCCACGGCCCAGTACGTTCTTCTTCATGGCGTCATCCTTTGGCGTTTTCGCGGCGCAGCAGTTCATGCGCCAGTTCCCTGTAAGCTTGGGTGCCGGTGCTGCGCGGATCATACAAATGAATGGGCGTGCCGTGGCTGGGCGCTTCGCCCAGGCGCACGGTGCGCGGTACTAAAGTAGTAAACACTTTGCCCTTAAAATGCTTCTTGACTTCCGCCGCCACCTGCAAAGACAAGTTGGTACGGCCGTCAAACATAGTCAGCAGTACGCCCTCGATCTCCAGCTTCTTGTTGACGGACTGCTGAACGCGCCTGATCGTGTTCATCAGCGCCGTCACGCCTTCCAGCGCGTAGTATTCACTCTGTATGGGGATGAGAACGCTGTCCGCCGCCGTCAAGGCGTTAAGGGTCAGAAGCCCTAGGGACGGCGGGCAATCCACCAGGATGGTGTGGTATTCGCCTCGGACCTGTTCAATGGCGCGCTTAAAATAGTATTCGCGTTCCTCAACATTAACCAGTTCCACTTCCGCTGCCGCCAGGCGAATGTCCGCGGGCAGAAGGCTGAGGCCCTTGACCACGCCGTTTTGGATAGCGTCGCGTATGTTGAGCCCGGCGATGATAGCTTCATACGCTGTCATTTCGCCGCTGCGAATGCCCAGACCGCTTGTGGCATTGCCCTGCGGATCCAGATCGCACAAAAGCACCCCCGGCTTGATGTCCGCCATGAGCGCCGCAAGGTTGACGGCTGTGGTCGTCTTGCCCACGCCGCCTTTTTGGTTAGCAATGGCTATGATTTTCCCCATGGTGCCCTCACTTCCACGTTAACGGTCGATCCACGCGCGCCAGCGGTACACAGCGTGGCAGGATGTAATGACGCGGCGCACGGTCGACCACTCTTCCTGTGTCTCCAGCGCATTAAAGTCCAGATACAGCGCTTTGAGCGCCGATAAGCTGCCATGCTTGACAGAGTATTCGCGTATCAGCGCGAGGCTGCGTGAGTCCTTTGGCAACGAAGCAAACAGGAGATAAAGCGCATCGTCCGCCATGGTGGCAAAGTCTTCAACGCGCACGCGCACAGGCTGCCCCGCATCCGTAACCAGCACCATTTTGCCCCGCGTATACTCCCGTACGGCCATAAAAAGCAGATTGTCCACCCACTGCGCGGTATCCGGTACGTCGTCTCTCAGCGGAGAAAAAGTGTTGAGGCGTATGGTGATGCGTTCCATCAAATCGGTGTGCCCGGCCACAAACGCGCGGCTTAGCCAGGGGCGCAATATATCCGCCGTTTGCTCAACGGAAATCACGCACCCACCCCCTATTGCGCTGATACACTACGAACACGCGTTATCATACCATTGCAAAAGAGAATTGTCCACATGGCGAAAACAGCCGTTTTGCATGATATAATAATGCGGGAGGGGAATATGATCGAGTATCGGGTTGAACAAACCTGCGCGGCTAAAACCATCCGGCAAGTGGCGCTGGGCGTCTGCCGCGTGTCCCGCGGGGCGCTGAGCCGCCTCAAGTTTCAGGAGGGGATCCTGCTCAACGGGGTGCCCGCGCACACGGACCAACGGGTCCGGACGGGAGACATCCTGACGCTTGTATTTCGTGAGCCCGTACTTCCCCTGCCCGCGGCCTCGCACATGCCGCTTGATGTGGCCTATGAAGACGCCGCTCTCCTGGTGGTCATTAAGCCCGCGCCGCTGCCTGCCATATCATCGCGTCACCAATCAGGCGAAACGCTTCAAAACAGGGTATTCAGCCATCTGGGTGCCCCCCGGGATTTTGTGTACCGCCCTGTCAACCGCCTGGATAAAGGAACGAGCGGCCTTATGCTGATAGCTAAAAACGCGCATATCCACCAGCTTATGCAGCGGCAATTGCATTCAAACGCTCTCCAAAGGGAATATCAAGGGATCATTGCGGGAATCCTGCCGCAGATGAAGGGCACCATCGCGCTGCCCATCGGCAGGGGCGAAGGCGTCAAGCGGTGCGTCTCCCAATCCGGCCGCCCATCGGTCACGCATTACGAAGTGATCCGGGCGGGCGAAAAAACCAGTTTGGTGCAGCTCCAACTGGAGACCGGGCGCACGCACCAGATACGCGTGCATCTTGAGGCTTTGGGGCATCCCATTGTGGGCGACTACCTATATGGCGAGGAAGACACACGCCTGCCGGGACGTTTTGCCCTGCACGCTGCGCGGCTTTGGTTCCGGCACCCTTTATCCGGCGAAGAAATCGTCTGCGCGTCCCCTGTTCCGCAGCAATTGACGGAACTGCTCCTTTAGATCGCGCCGCGCACAAAACCGCCGGAGCGCTCAAGCCGCTGCTTGGCTTCTTCCAGGCCGCAGCCCAGAATTCCCATGACGATCGCTTCCTTGACCTGCATTTTGGACAAGGTCAGCAGCCTTTCCGCTTCCAAAACATCCACTTTAACAGCTTGCGCCACTATGCGCTTGGCACGGGCGCGCAGCTTGATATTGGTAAGCTTCACATCCACCATCAAGCTCCCATATACTTTTCCGATGCGGATAAAACTGAGTGTGGACAGCATGTTGAGCACCCTTTTGGTGGCAGTGCCGGCTTTCAGGCGCGTGGAACCCGCCAGGATCTCAGGCCCCGTTACAACCGTGATGACTGTTTTGGCGTGCTTGGCCAACACCGTATCCTCGTTACACACCAACGCCGCCGGGTACGCGCCGTCTTCCGCCGCCTGTTTGAGTATCCCCACGCACCACGGCGCCCATCCGCTGGCGGAAATTGCGACAACGGTATCATTGTGCGTGACGCGCAGATGCCTGAGCGCTTCGCGGCCTTGTTCCTCATCGTCCTCCGCGCCTTCGACGGCGCTGCGAAGGGCTGCATCGCCTCCCGCAATGATGCCCGCGACCACGTCCTCCCTGACCCCGAAGGTAGGCGGACATTCGGATGCGTCCAGCACGCCCAGTCGCCCGGAGGTGCCCGCGCCCGCATAGATCAGGCGTCCCCCGCGCGTGAATCCGCCTGATATCTTTTCCACCAGTTGTGCGATTTGCGGCAGCGCCTTTTCGATCGCCGCAGTAACGCCGTCCTCCGCCATATTCATTACACGGGCTGCCGCAAGCGGCGACAGGGTATCCAAATCCCGTGCGGCGGCACCGGACGCTTCAGTCTGCAGGCCCTCAAAATAGTCTTGATTTTCCATCACGTGGAGTCCCTTCCATGCTTCTGCCGTGTGCTCCGCGCCCGGCGCGGGGACATGGATCACGGCACACACCCATTATAGGGATGCCTCGCCCGTATGTAAACGCCATTAAGGAAAGGCCAAGAAAGCCTTGCGAAGCTGCAGCCTTTCACCGGAGCTTATCTTTTTGCGTCGTATCAGCTATAATGGCAGCGGCCCTCAATAAAGAGGAGGTTTAAAGAAATGCCCGACAGGAAAGAGATCGCAGGTCATTTGGCGGATACGATCCACAAGGAGATATGGGAAACGCTGCCGCAAGGCAAAGAGAACATCGTTCAGGAAAAAGCGGAAGCCTTGGCTTTGCAAAAGGGTGTGCAGCTCTCCAATTTGGTGGCGTGGGAAGAGGAACCGGATAATTACGTTCTTATGCAATATTTTGAGTGGGAATTGCCGGATGACGGACAGCACTATCAGCGGTTGAAAGATGACGCGCGCCACTTGAAGGAACTGGGCGTGGGCGGCGTCTGGATGCCTCCGCCCTGCAAGGGCACTGGCACAAACGATGTGGGATATGGCGTCTATGATTTGTACGACCTGGGCGAGTTCGATCAAAGGGGCTCAGTACGCACGAAATACGGCACAAAAGGACAGCTGTCGGAGGCCATCGCCGCATTGCACTCTCAGGGAATCAAGGCGTATGCGGATGTGGTACTCAACCACAAAGCGGGCGCGGATGAAAAAGAAGTGTTTCGCGTCGTCAAAGTGGACGAAAACAACCGCGATCAGCAGATAAGCGAACCTTTTGACATAGAAGGGTGGACGCGCTTCACTTTCCCGGGAAGGCAGGGCAAGTATTCGCCGTTCCAGTGGAATTTTCAGCACTTTACGGCAGTCAACTACGACCAGAGAACAGGCAACATGGGGCTGTATCGCATTTTGGGCGACAATAAGGATTTCTCAAACCGCGTAGACGACGAAAAGGGCAACTACGATTATCTTATGTTTGCGGACATAGACTACCGCAACCGTGATGTCATCGATGAAACGTTCAGGTGGTGCGATTGGTTCCTGAAAGAAACAGGCTTTGACGGCATGCGTCTGGATGCGGTCAAGCACATCGACGCGGGTTTCATGGGCGCCTTTGTCAGGCACGCGCGTCTGGCTGCCGACAGACCCCTCTATATCGTGGGCGAATACTGGGCCCATTCATTGGAACAATTGACCCGGTATCTCGCCGAAACCAAGGATATGACGGCTCTGTTTGATGTGCCGCTGCACTACCGCATGGCGGAAGCCTCCCACAAAGGCCGCGACTATGACTTGAGGACCATTTTTGACGATACGCTGGTGCGAAGCGACCCTTTAAATACGGCCACGTTTGTGGATAACCATGATTCGCAGCCCGGACAAGCGCTGGAAAGCTGGGTACAGGACTGGTTCAAGCCATTAGCCTATGCGCTGATCCTGCTCAGGCAAGACGGCTACCCCACTGTCTTCTACGGGGACTATTACGGCATCGGCGGACCGGCTTCCATCCCCGGCAAACGCGGCATGCTGGACGTGCTTTTGTCGTTGCGCCGCCTTTACGCGTACGGAGAGCAGGTGGATTACTTTGACAGCCCCACGCTTATCGGCTGGGTACGGTTGGGTGATGAGAGGCACGAGAACAGCGGTTTGGCGGTCGTCCTCAATACCGCGGATGAAGCCGGCCTAAGCATGAGCCTTGGCACCAAGCACGCCGGCAGTACGTGGCAGGCTCTTTTTGTCGATGACAATGCAACCATTACGTTGGACGAGGACGGCACGGCTGTCTTCCCCTGCAAGGGCGGATCTGTCAGCGCGTATGTGAAAAAAGCATGACCGGCAACAAAAAGCACAACAGGCTCGCAACCGCGGCGCTGCTTCTGGTGGCGGTTTTCTGGGGCGGCGGTTTCATTGCCACTGAATACGCTCTGCGCGCAAATCTAAGCGCACAGAGCATCATGGCGCTCAGGTTCGGCATCGGAGCGCTTGCCATGGGACTCATTTTTCGCAAGAAACTCTTGCCTTTCAAACGTAAACAGGCGCTGCACGGTATCGGCGCGGGCTTTATTCTCTTTGGTGCGTTCATGGCGCAGATTCTGGGACAAAGCAGGACGTCCGTCTCAAATGCCGCCTTTATCACCGCCACCAACGTGGTCATGATACCGCTGATACTCTGGATCGCGCTGAGAAAGCGCCCCACGCGCAAGGTATTTATTTGCTCCATTCTGACAATGCTGGGCGTTTTGGTCCTGACGTTTCAGCCGGGGCAAGGATCAAGGGTCACGGTGGGTGATCTGTTGGTGCTATCGTGCGCCTTGCTCTTTGCGCTGCACATTGTGTATCTGGGTCTTGTCTGCCGCTTTGACGACGCGGTGCACATCAACTTCTGGCAGCTGTCCTTCAGCGCCGTGCTTTCTGTCATTTCGCTGTTGTTGTCAAAAGAAGGTATGACGATGGCGCAATTGCAGGGGGGCGCTCTGCCCGCGCTCTATCTCGGGCTTTTTTCCACGTGCTTGTGCTATTTCCTGCAAACCAAGGCGCAGCAATATGTCGCCCCTCCTGTTGCCGGGGTAACGCTGTCCATGGAAAGCATATTTGGTTCGCTTTTTTCAGTGCTGCTCGGGCTTGAACTCTTCCGCATCAATATGCTTCTGGGCGGCCTTATCATTACGCTTTGTATCGTGCTGCTCAATGCCCCGGACAAAAAAGAAAACCCGGACGCTTTGGTCCGGGCCTGAAGGCTGCTACGCCTTTATGACGCTCAAAGTGACTTGTTTTCCATTGATGTCCCAGGTCTGCGCATAAGACCCTTCGGGCGGGTTCCCAAAGGTAAACGACGTGGCCAGTGTTACGTCTTTTACCGTCGCGCTCCAATGGGTCAGGGCAGCCTTTAGTTCCTCGTCGCCTTCACAGGATACGTGGATACGGTCCACAATGTCAAAGCCGGCATCCTTGCGCATGGTCTGAAGTTTGGAAATGACTTCACGCGCATACCCTTCCTCCACCAGTTCGCTCGTGAGCACCGTATCCAAGGCCACCGTGATCCCCCTGTCTTCCTGTGCCATGAGGCCCGGTTTTTGTACCACTTCCACCAAAACATCGTCCGCGCTCAAAACGATGCTTTCGCCCTCCAGCGACAAGGTAACGGTTTCGCCCCGGTCAAACGCGGCGACCGCCTCAGTACCGTCCATTTTGTCCAGCGCGGCAGAGATCTGTCCCAGTTTTTTGCCGTACCTGGGTCCCAGCACGCGCAGCTGCGGCTTAAGATGATAGCCGTTGAACTGGGCAGGATCGTCTGTAAAAATGATCTCCTTAACGTTCAGCTCATCCTTGGCGAGATCCGCATAGGGCTTGTCAAACGCTGCCCCGCGCACCAACAGGCGGCTGACGGGCTGGCGGTTTTTAAGGTTCGCCAGGTTGCGGCAGGCACGGCCCAGCTGGATGACATCCATCAGCGCGCGCATCTGCTGTTCCATCGCGGTATTGATGAGACTTTCGTCACACACCGGAAAATCGCTCAGGTGCACGGATTCCGGCGCGTCCTTGTCCACTTCGCGCACCATGTTCTGGTAAATCGCCTCCGCCATGAAAGGCGTGAATGGCGCGGTCAGCAGGGTAACCTGGGTCAGCACGTGCGCCAGAGTGGCGAATGCCGCCTCCTTATCCCCCGCCATGCCCTTGCCCCAGAAGCGGCTGCGGCTGCGGCGGACGTACCAGTTGCTCAGATCCTCCACCAATTCCTGGATGGCATTGGCGGACTCGGGGATACGCATGTCTTCCAGGCCTTCATCGACCAGCTTGATAACGGAGTTGAGGCGGCTGAGGATCCACTTGTCCATAAGGGACAGCTGAACCTTATCAAGGGGATGCTCTTTGGGCACAAAGGAATCGATCTGCGCGTAGAGTATGTAGAAAGCATAGGTGTTCCACAGGGTGCTCATGTACTTGCGCTGGCCTTCAGAAACCGCCTCATCATAAAAGCGGCTGGGCAGCCACGGCGCGCCCGCAGTGTAGAAATACCAGCGCACGGCGTCCGCGCCCTGCTTATCCAGCACATCCCACGGGTCAATCACGTTCCCCAAGTGTTTGCTCATCTTGCGGCCGTCTTTGTCCTGTACGTGTCCCAGCACCAGGCAGCTGTTATAGGATGACTGCCCGAAGACCACGGTGGAAATTGCCAAGAGGGAATAGAACCACCCGCGTGTCTGGTCCACGGCTTCCGAAATGAAATCCGCCGGGAAGGTATCGTGGAATTTGTCCTTATTCTCAAAGGGATAATGCCATTGCGCAAAGGGCATGGCACCGGAATCATACCAGCAATCAATGACTTCCGGGGTTCGATGCATGTCGTCCCCGCACGCGGGGCACCTAAGCACCACTTTGTCGATCCACGGGCGGTGAAGCTCGGGGAGATCCAGAGGCGCAACGGACATGCTTTCAAGTTCCTCCTTGGAGCCGACTACGTGCATATGCCCGCAGTCGCACAGCCACACCGGCAGGGGCGTACCCCAATAGCGCTCGCGCGACAAGGCCCAGTCAACTACGTTTTCAACGAAATTGCCCATGCGGCCTTCTTTGATATTTTCCGGGTACCACTGGATGGATCGGTTGTTCCTGACCAAATCATCCTTGACCTGCGTCATTCGGACAAACCAGCCGCTGCGGGCGTAATAGATGAGCGGCGTATCGCATCGCCAGCAGTGCGGGTAATTATGTGTGTACGGCTCTTTTTTGAGCAGCTGCCCGCGCGTCTTGAGGTCCTCAAAAATAAGGGGATCTGCGTCCTTAACAAAGACATTCTCCCACGGGGTCCCTTGGATAAATTCACCCTGTGTGTTGACCAACTGAACAAAAGGCAGGTTGTTTTGCCGCCCGATACGCGCGTCATCTTCACCAAACGCCGGGGCGATATGCACAATGCCGGTACCGTCAGACAAGGAAACGTAAGGGTCGCTGACCACGTACCATGCTTTTTCGCGCGGGGTGACCAGGGGGTAGAGTGGTTCATACGCCGTTCCGACCAAGTCGACGCCCTTAACGGTTTTGATCTTTTTGATGCGCTCCGCGTCCTCCGCGGAAAACACCGTGACCACAAGCGCTTTTGCCATGATCAGGGTCTTGCCGTCCAGTTCAAACCAGAGGTAATCTTCCTTGTCATTCACGCACAGCGCCACGTTGCTGGGCAGCGTCCACGGCGTTGTCGTCCAGGCCAGGAGGTATGTGTCTTTCTGATCCTTCACTTTAAAACCTACATAGGCGGAATCATCGGTCACTTCTTTGTAGCCCTGCGCCACTTCGTGGGAGGAGAGCGCCGTTCCGCAGCGCGGGCAAAAAGGCACGACCTTGTGCCCCTTGTAAAGCAGGTCCTTATCCGCAATTTGCTTGATGGACCACCACACGCTTTCTATGTAGGTGTCGTGGTAGGTGACATAAGGATGCTCCATGTCCAGCCAATAGGCGACGCGCTCGGACATATCCTGCCACTCGTTGAGGTACTTCCATACGCTCTTTTTGCATTCCTGGATAAACGGCTCAATGCCGTATTTTTCGATATCGGGCTTGCCGTTGAGTCCCAGCTTTTTTTCCACTTCCAGTTCCACCGGAAGGCCGTGGGTATCCCACCCGGCAATGCGCAGTACGCTCTTGCCTTTCATGGTGCGATAGCGGGGAATAAGGTCCTTCATGGCACGCGTAATAATATGGCCGATGTGCGGACGCCCGTTTGCCGTAGGCGGCCCATCGTAAAAGGTGAAGCGCTCGCTGCCATCACGCAGGTGAAAGCTCTTCTCCATGATCTCGCTGTCTTTCCAGAACCGGGATACTTCCTTTTCGCGAAGGGCGAAATTCATATCCGTAGGAACCTTTTGATACATAGTATCTCCTCCAATTAAAAAATCCATCCCACAATGGGACGGAATGTGATCCGCGGTACCACCCAAATTGGCGCTACGCGCCCGGCTCTTGCCCTGTAACGCGGGCCGACGCGGATATGATCCGATGCTCCAAGGTGATCCGGCAAGGTAGTCGCCGCCGGGCTTGCACCCGCCCCGGCTCGCTTGGACGCCCTGTTCCCCGCCCGTCCTCTTCAACGCCTTGCCATTATACCAGTTTTGAGCAAATTGTAAAGTGCGGGCGAATGGCAAACAACAAAAAACCGAATAGAACTCGCATTAGCATCCTCCGCTTCGCATTGCAGTGGGACAAGATCGAACATGGGCAGACAGCATGCGGCTCTTTGAAAGTTTGGCATCTGCTTTCCGCCTCAGGTATTGATTGATGTCTGCTCCATCATGTCCCGCAACCATCCTTCACAAGTCATCAACATACGCGGCAAATGGTAAAAGCCTTTCCACTTCCCACCTTTCAGGCCAAATGCGGGTTTGCCTTGGCGGTCAAGATAACCAAACCATTCACCAAACGCGCGATCGGCAAAATGATCGAAACTATAGTCGTTCAGCCTCCTGAACCATACTTCATGAAGAGTGCTGCCCGTCAGTTTGGTGGCAAGCAACATAGCTAAAACAGCCTCGTTATGTACCCACCAGAGCTTCATATCGGATTCGATTTTGTCCGTCGGATACCCATAATAGTCCTGATAGTAGAAAAGGCCGCCATGTTCCTTGTCCCATCCGCTCTCTACGCACCACAGCATGATATCTGCACAATCCTCCACCATCTTTTGATCCTGAAGCACGGAATCGGCTAAGTCCATAACAAACCACAGAATCTCCAGGGCGTGTCCGGAATTGAGAAGCCGCCCCTCCATCACACTGAGTAACCGTCCCCCATCGGGGAGCACACGCTCAAAAACGCGTTTGCGATTCCGGTCAACGTGCAGGCTAAAGAAAACATCCAAATTTCTGTGGATGATCGGCAATAGCGTTTCTTGCGGAATCAAGCCTCGCAACTCACGTGCCATCATCATCTGAATCATTGGGAACGCCATACCATTCAGATTGCGCGTTGATGCAATTCCCTTGGTCCAAACCCCCTTTGGATTATCCTTACGCTCCTGTATGCGGCGATAAATCTCGACCGCTTCTTCGCCCGCCTGTTTGTCGCCACTTGCACGAAAATACTCTGCAAATGCTACACACATAAAGCAATCCGTGAAAATATTGTAAGGTGCCGTCAAGGGATTGCCTTCTTTGTCCAGGGCAAAGTAGTAATCGCCATTCTCAGACCGACCGTGTGTCCGCATGAAATCAACGCCAAGGGCAGCGGCATCGAGCCAATTCTGTTTCTTGCCATAAATGGAACAAAGCTTCGAAAACATCCAGATTTCCCTGCCTTGCATCCAAGCGTATTTGTCGGTGTCAAATACCGTACCATTCCTGTCGAGGCAGCTGTAATAGCCCCCATTTTCACAATCCAACGAATGATTCAGCCAAAACGGTATGACTGAATCAAACAGCTCATTGCGGTAGAGCGTTTGGTATCGTACCATGTCCGCCCTGTTCACGTGTCTTCCTCCCTACTTAACGGCTCCCGCCGTCATACCCTTGATGAAATACTTCGACATGAATAGATACATCAATAACATCGGTACAATCGCTATGCTAAGACCCGTAAACAGCAAGGCCCAATTCGTGGAATGTTGCCCAATGAATGAGGACAGCCCAACGGGCAACGTTTTCAGCCTGTCTTTCTGCAAGAACACCAGAGGAAAGAAGAATTCGTTCCAAATAGGCACTGCATTATATATCACAACAAGTGCCACGGAAGGCATACAGATGGGCATTACAATCTGGCTGTAAATCCTCAATTCGCTTGCACCGTCAATGCGAGCCGCCTGTTCAAGTGCAGCGGGAATTGTTTTCATAAAGCCAGACAGGATGAACACTGTGGACGGGATCCCCATAGCAATGAAGATGAATATCACAGACAACGGACTGTCCATGATCCCGAACCCCTTGATGATCTGAAACAAGGGGATGACGGCCGCCTTCAGTGGCAGCATGATTCCGCTCAAAAACAGCATGTACAGCAGCGTGTTTCCTTTGAAAATATATCGGGAAACGCCGAAAGCAGCCATGGATCCAAAAAGCACAACAAAAGCCATTGAAACCAATGTGTAATACAGACTATTGAGAAAATATCCGCTAAACCCCTTGTCCACCCAAGCTGAGACATAATTGGAAAAATCAAAGGCCTTTGGGAGAGAAAACGGAAACCGCATAATATCACGGGTAGATTTGAAAGACGACATAATCATATTGAAAAGCGGGTAGAGAATCAGCACAACATAACCAATCATGATGATTTGTATGAATATGATGAATGCTTTCTTTTCCAAAGACGCGTACCGGAAACGCATGGTATTCACTACATCTCCACCTCCCTTGATCTGGTTACCATGATGGAGAATAGCGAGATTCCAAAAGTCATTACATAAATAACCACCGCAACGGCCGAACCGATGCCAATTTCAGGAGCACCTGAATCTACTGATCCAAAGGCGGTACGATAGAACAGCGTTCCAATAGTGTCTGTGGCGTAATTGGGTGCACCGTCCAAACCAGCCATAGTATAGACCTGCTCAAAAACATTCAAGCTTCCGATAACGGTCAATATCGTAATAATCGTAACAGAAGGGATAATCAGTGGAAATACAATATGCCTGAACATCTGCCATTCGCTGGATCCATCCAGGTAAGCCGCCTCGGTGCATTCGGAAGGCACACTATTGATCGCTGTTAGAAACACCAACGATGGAAAACCGACCCACCGCCAAATATTGACAATGATAATCGAATACGTTGCAGTTGATGCGTTGCCCAGCCATGCGCTTGCATACTCGCCCAAACCTGTCAGCTGCAGCAATGCGTTGACCATACCGTTGGGACGCAGATACAGCCCCCACAAAAAACCAACTGCGGCAATGGAGAACAACACGGGAATAAAGAAAATGCGTCTATATATACTGCTGCCGGCTATCCCCTTGCTCAACACATAGCCAAAGAGAAGACCGGCACCATTTTGAACGATCATGGTAAGAACGAACCACTTGACGTTATTGCCAAGAGCATTGAAGAAACGCTCTTGGTATGGATAAGTAAAAAAAAGTCTTTCGAAATTCCTGAAGCCAGTATAATCACTTCTAATCAGCTGGTTCCAACTGAACAAGCTGTTGAACAGCGACATAAACAGAGGAAGCAGAATGAACGCAAAGACAACCCCAAGGGCAGGTGTAACAAAAAAAGCGATCCATCCTGCCTTCTTCAGTCTTTTCTTTGTCCTCACACCATTCCCCTCCGTACTTCAAACATAATAACAAAAGGGAGAGGGATACGCTCCTCTCCCTTCAACGAAATTACTTTTGGAAAGGCTCGTAGTAGGTTGCAATGCCTTCCTGCACCTGCTTGCAGACTTCTTCCGCTGTCAACGTGTTGGTCATCAGCCCCTGGGCAGCCGCTTGGAAAAGCGAGGAGCCCGTGGGCTGATTATAGCGGAACCCAACCAGGAAAATATAGGGGGTGCTATTCTTTTGCAGCTCCAGAACTTTCGCTATGAATGGATTAGCGGACACATCCACGCCAGGCACAGATGAGACCATTGCTAAGTCAGCCACAACCTGATTGCCAAACTCGGGTGTTGCCAAGAACTTGACAAACTTGATGGCCGCCTCCTGGTTCTTGCTGGTTGCCGCGATGGAAAAGTTCATATCTGCATAGACAGCAACGTACGCCGGATCAGCCTCAGTATAGCCCGGCACCGCAAAAATATCAAAATCAAGGTCAGGATTCTGCGCTTGGAAGTAACCTGCTTCATAAGAGCCACCAATAAAATGAGCGCTCATTTCGTTGATGAAACTCGCCTGCATATCGGTGTACGCAACACCTTCATACATTACTGGCATATATGGAGCTAACGTCAGCATTTCATTAACCGCGTTCACAAAAACCGGATCCAGAAAGGTCGTTTCACCGCTGATGACTTTATTATAGAAATCGACGCCGCCATGTAGGGACGAACAACCCCCACCAAACAAGAATTCACAGCACCAGCCTTCCTTTGTGCCGTTAGCGAGCGCATCGTAGCCAGCAGCTTTCGTCGCCTCAAGATTTGCGATGAAGTCTTGCCAAGTCTGGGGCACATTCAGACCCAATTCCGCGTATACTTTCGTATTATAGAAACAAAGCATAGTCTGACTGACTGCCGGTACACCATACATCTTGCCATCAGTGATTGACCTCGCACCCATCTTTTTGGCTTCGTCAAATTGCATCAGTTCGGGGATAAGATCGTCTAACGCCAACATATAACCCGAGTCCGCGAATGTCTGCAATCCGCCGTAAGCGCGTGACATGAAGACATCCGGCGCGCTGTCTCCTGCCAGGGCAGCTGATAAAATCGTGTTGTATTCCGTGTTCTTTATGGGATTTTGTGTAATCTTGATGTCGGGATTAGCGTGTTCGAATTGACTGATGATTTCGTCGTAGAATCCGGCATCTTCAGGACGCCATGTCCAGAATTGAATCTCGGTGACCTCAGCTGATGCAGGCAATGAAACAAACAGCAGGAGCATCACCATCACCAACAGGAACCCTAACAGTCTTTTCATGTTAATACCTCCTCCAATATTCGGGTCAAGCAGCGTGTCTGCCCTTTTGTTATTATAATCATACCAGTCAGTACATTATGCGTCAAGACACCTGTTCATGATCTGTCACGCACAAATCCAGATTCTCGCCATTTTTTAGATGACTTGGAAAAGCCATCACGGAAAGAAAAGTCAAGTGATATTGCCCATCTATTTGCGAGGAGGCCATGTCGTTCCATCCGGGAACCAGGTTATCAATTGTCATCCTTACGCAGCAAGGTGAATCAGCAAAAGTCAACGCACCGCTCGAGAGCATCAGTCATCAGGACGCAGTGAATCGCGAAGCACCCATATTGGTTATCCACAGATGCCCGATGCAAAGCATGACCGCCGCTCCTATCGCATCAAAGCTAAGGCGCTTGTCTGTTTCTTAAGCATGGAGAACAAGGGGACGATGTTTGTTCCTCAGTGAGATTATCTTATTTCGGACTTCGCAGTTTCCTGGACGATGCATCTGGAT
>LSQX01137872.1_pt1 | contig 31967 bp, 33 predicted proteins | sample 654561 | NCBI WGS metagenome assembly LSQX01 (sample SAMN04489861, study PRJNA283612) | anaerobic digester metagenome | isolation source: 4 biogas reactors fed with cattle manure at either 37C or 55C with and... | place: Denmark: Kongens Lyngby | collected 2014 | reverse complement strand
AGCGCGACGCACACAAGAATCTACGCGAGTCCCCTACTGAGCGTGTTCCGGCCGCTCAACAAAGTCGCGGTGCCAGGCTTACACTGGGCGCATGTGCGCAAGCTATGGCCTTGGTGGCGGCAGAATGTCGGACGAGCACGTCTTCGGGCTCGAGCCCATGGACACGCACGAAGGCCGCGCCATCATCGATCGGTGGATGGCTGAGGGGGATGGCAAGGCTGCGATCACAGGTTCGCGCGCACAGAACCTCAATCCACTCATCCGGGCACACACCGACGGCGATCGATCGATCGAGCTCGGCTGGTGGTGGTTGTGGCTCGACAGCTCTGGCCCCGTGAAGTTCTCGGCGTTCAACTCCCGCGACGACAAACTGCTGCGCAGCTGGCGAGGGCCCTTCCAACACCGCGCTCTGTTGCCGGCATCCTGGTACGTCGAAAAGAAGGTGCGCTTCGAACTGCCGGATGGTGAGACGTTCGGCATCGCCGCAGTCACTTCAACGGTCATCGAAGCACACACCGGCGAAGAGCGAGTCACCTATTCGATGGTGACGCGCGAGGCCGTCGGCGAGGCCTCGAAGACCTGGCACCGCATGCCACTTGTGCTGCCGCCTGAGATGCACAACGAGTGGCTCGACCCCGGGCGTGCTGGCAACGAGTCGCTCGTCGGCGATGCGCAATTCGCGTCAGAAGAGATCGCGGCGGCTATCACAGCCGCAGAAACTCCTCGGCAAGCCCCACCGACCCTCTTTTAACCGCGGGCCGCGCGCTGACGCTTCAAAAATTTGGTGGCGGATGAGGGATTCGAACCCCCGTAGGCATTGCCAGCTGATTTACAGTCAGCTCCCTTTGGCCGCTCGGGTAATCCGCCAAATGATGTTTTGCATGAAGCAACGCACCAGCAAATAACGATACCGCGCGATCGCCCCGAACGGAAATCAAACGAGCAAGAATCGAAAAAGATTGTGAAAGATGGCGGTGAAGTGTGCGCTAGCGCTGAATCTCAGAGATCCAACCGCCAATGCCCGCGGGCACAAACGCGAGGTTATGGCGGTGCGCGCCAATTGAAACTGATTGCTCGCGGAGGAAGGTGAGCAGTTCGATCGGGCCCGCCATCGTGACCGGCTCTGCGAACATCGTGACCTCGCCGAGTCCGCCGATCCACTCCGCCGCACGCACCCGATCAGCGCCGATCAACCGCACCCTCGAGGCCGATGACTCGCCGTCACCCGGGCCCTGCACCGACACTCGCTCTAGCCAGTCATCATCGCGCTCGAGCGACACCGTTACCCCCCGCCAAGCCATAAACTCGCTCACCTCAGGAGGCAGCACTCGCCCCGTTGAAACACTCATCGGTGCACCGACCACGAGGCCCGCAGCAATAACACGCAGCAGGTCGGCGAGCGGTGACCCCTCCGCCAGGCGAACGTGGGTGCTCACCGGCCAGCGCCGCAGCAGGTTGCGCTCAATGCCAAGGCCGGTCACGTCTTGCACAGTGCCAAGGTTCGTGCGCCATGCCATCGCATCACTCAGCGCCGCGCGCCGCACACGATCAAAGCTTTGATAATCGAGCGATGCCTGCGCCGTTTCAATGAGCACCTGCACCTCGGGCGAGAGGCCTCGCAGGTGCAGGGTTTGGCTCGCGGTTCCCTCGCGCAGCTGCCACGATCCAAGCGTGAACAGTCGGTTCGGCCCGCCCGCGAGCGCGACACCTCCCATGCCGGCCTGCCGCCACCCGCCCCACGGTTGGCGCTCCACACGCACATCGGTGGTCGCGCGACCGAGTGACAGCATCGCCGCATCGGTGCGCTCAAGCCATGGAATCGTCTCGGCGGGGTCCGTCGCGTGGAGCGCGGCAACGCCACCCGCTCCGACGCGATTGGTGAGCGCGATGGCTTCGCTCATGGTGTGCACACTCGTGACCCCGATGACGGGCAACGAGGCGGCATCGTTCCAGAACGGCGACGACTTGCTTACCCCAAACCGCAGCCCGGGCCGCCAGAGCAGTTTCTCATCGTCGAGCGGCACCGGTCGCACCACCCACTCCTCGCCCGGCTCGAGATGGGTGAGGGTGCGCAGCTGCGCCTCGGTGAGCGGCCGCGGCAGCGGCCCAACAGCAAATGCCCGAGGATCAGCACCCCGCGGTTTCGCCGTGTTGCCCGCCTCAAGCGAAGACACCGCGTCGGCGAGCGCCGCGCGCAACGTCTCGGAGCGCCCGGCTGACCCAACCAACACGACAGCCCGGGCGACGCTCGGATCAGTATGCCCCGCACCAAACGCTGAACGAACCACATGGCGGGCCGCCGCAATCGGGTCAGCGGTGCCGGTGATGACCGCGACGCCGGCCGCCACGAACCTTCCGAGAACTGGCAGGTCTGGCCGTCGGCGCAGCAGCGCGGTCGCCGTGTCTCGGCTGCCCAGCACCGTCGCGCGATCCACCAGCGGGTCAGCGATGACCTGTGTCGCAAGCTCAGTCATCGCACCCTCTGCGCTGCTGCCTGACCCATTCTCTGGTACTAACAGCGTGATCAGCCCTGCCGCAAGTCCTGCGGTCTGCGCGACATCGATCAATATCGCGGACGAACGGGCTACGGCCTGGTCGGCGATGAGCACCACTGCTGCCCCTGCCGCCACCATCGCAAGCATCGCTTCCGTCCGGTCACGCAGTGACGAGCCGGCATCAGCCACGACCACCGCGACCCTGTCCGGCACAAACTGCGCGCCGCGCACCGCGCCGAGCCCGTGCGCGAGCTGTCCGAGATACCGGGCGGCGTCGATGGCTCCGCTGATATCTGTGTCAATGAGGCTGAGAGGCGCACCAGATTCGGCGACCTGCGCTTCAATCAGTCGTTCGCGGGCTGCTGCAATCGCGAGTGCAAGCCCTGTCACCTGGCGACCCCGCTCGGCGGGGCGCACTTCGCGCCACTGTTGGCTGGCCTCGCCTGCTCTCGTGACAACGGTCTCAAGTGACCGCGCATCAGCCTGGGCCCTCAACACCGATTCAAGCCCAATATCGCTTTCTCTCGCCCGGACGAGAGCGTTCTTGGCCCACTCACGGTTCTCAAAACTGCTCGCGTCGGTGACCGGTTCATTTGCGAACCCGGTCGCAGAGATCACCGGTACCCGCTGCAGGGGGCCCGCGAGCTCAAGGGTCAATTCTCCGGTGTGCGCTCGGGTGAGGCTCAGCACCGCGGCGGTGAGACCAGCGGTTGCGACCGTGACCGCCTGGGTCGGGTCACGGTAGTACGCGGAGGTGTGTCGAGCTTCGTCGCTCCACTCGAGCGCGCGATGCTGCACACGATGACTTTCCGGCGCAGGTTGCATCGCACTCTGCAACGCTTCATCGAGCCGTGCGGCACTCTGTTGCAGCGCACCAGGGTCAGCCGCGAGCAACGCACGTGTGTGGGTGAGCACAGAATCGGCGTCGAGTGTTTCTGCGGCGAGCGCGATGAGATACTCGACCACTCCAGCGAACCCAGACTTTGGGGCCAACGGGAGCCGTCGTCGCACGGTAAAGCCGTGTTCTGTCAGCGCGGTTTCGAGCGAGGTGGCCACCCCCGCTCGCACCTGCAGGGTGAGTACGTCGCGGGTACGCTCCCCCGCGTGCCCCTCAGCAATCTGTGTTGTGAGGGCGAGCAGCAGCGGGTCATCTGATGCAGCGACCGTGCGCACGACATCACTGTTCGCAAGCAGCAGCGTGACGAGCCTGATCCACTGCGCTGTCTGCTCGAGGTCACCATCAATCGTGGCAACGGGCAGGCCGCTCAGGATCGATGCGATCTGTTCGCCTCCGGCGATGCCCGCCACACGCACGGTCACCTCAATCGGCATGTGGCCGGCGAGCACTCTCGCCCGCGACAGCTGAATGATCGCCTCTGCGGTCTGCAGTGATTCGGGCAGTTCGGCCGCCAGGCTGATCCCGGTGCGCGCATGAGCAAGGTCGCGGTCGCTCAGTGCCTGCGCGAGCATGTGTGCGGCGAGCAACGAACTGCGGTAATCGCTCGATTCGAGAATCACCACGGTGTCGTGCTGCTGCGCAACCGCGAGCACACGGGTCAGGGCCTTAGCGCCTCGCTTCGCCTCGTGGTCGAGCGCCCAGTCGCCGGCAAGCCCTCCAGGCACGATCCGCGCCACGTCGACCGCCAGGTGGGTTACACCGGGTTGCGCGGCAAGCGAGGCAAGCCGATCGAGCTCCTGCTGGGCCGCAGCATCTCCCGCGATCTCAGCGCAGGTGAGCGCAAGCAGAGTGGGTGGTTCGTTGCCCTCGGGCGACCATGCGTCTGCGGCCACGACGAGGTGTGACACGCGCTCGCGCAGCCAGGTGCGGGCTGCGGGTAGCACCGCCCAGGGCATGCCGAGCGAGGCGAGCCCACCGGCTTTCACCGCGAAGCGTTCAAAGGCGGGCATCGATCGCGGCAGGTCGCGGCTGGCGTCGCGCAGCTCAAGCGCTGCAGCAAAATGGTCACTGCCCCCTGCGACCGCCTCAAGCAGACGTCTGGTGAAGGCAAACGAGTCGGCGTCATCGGCCGCAGCGTCGAGCAAGTCAGGTCGGGAAGCTCGCTGATCTAGGCGTGACGCCTCGTCTCGCAGCACCGGGCTGATGCCGAGCGTCGCGAGCCAGGCTTCGGTGCGGGCGATGGCTGCTCGCACGAGGATCTCGGCTTCTGTGTTCCCGGAAGTGTTCCCGGAAGTGATGCCGGAGTCGTCGTGCTCGCCCATGCCTCAACTCTAGAAGCTGACGGGCGTGATCCCCTGTAAGGCCGACAAGAAACGGTCATTCATGTCGCGGTCGCCGACTGTGATTCTGATGCCCTCGGCGCCGTAGGCTCGCGCCACCACGCCACCCTGTTTCAGAGTCTCGTCGATCTCTGGGGTGCGCTCCCCGGTGCGCAGCCAGATGAAGTTGCCGAACGAGTCGGGGGTGTGCCAACCAGCGTCGCGCACCGCCTGCAACAGCCGAGTGCGCTCGCTGACGATCTGATCGATGCGCTGTTGCAGCTCGGTTTCGGCGTCGAGCGAGGCAATCGCCGCGGCCTGGGCGAGGTCACTCACCCCGAACGGCACCGCGACGCGACGCAGGTTGCCAGCAATGCGCTCGTTCGCGACCGCATAGCCGATGCGCAGCCCCGCAAGGCCGTAGGCCTTCGAGAAGGTGTGCAAGACGGCGACATTTGGGTAGCGGCGAAACAGGTCGAGCCCGTTCACCGAGTTCGAGTCAGTGTCGAAGTGCGTGTAGGCCTCGTCGATGACGACGAGCACATCGCTCGGCACCCGCGCAAGAAACGCTTCAGCCTCGTCCGCGCTGACGGTCGTGCCGGTCGGGTTGTTGGGGGTGCAGATGAAGATGAGTCGGGTGCGTGGGGTGATCGCCGCGGCCATCGCATCGAGGTCGTGTCGCTCGTCTGCGGTGAGCGGCACACGCACGGGGGTGGCGCCCGCTATTTGCACGAGAATCGGGTACGCCTCGAACGACCGCCAAGCGAAGATCACTTCGTCGCCCTCATCAGCGGAGGCGTTGATCAGTTGCTGAGCAACCTCGACCGATCCTGCGCCAACCGCGACCTCGTCGAGCGAGACCCCAAGATGATCGGCGATGCGCTGACGCACCTGGGTCGCGCCCATGTCGGGGTAGAGATGGAAGCTCTCGAGTTTCGCACGGGTGACATCGAGCACGGATGCGAGCGGAGGGTACGGGTTCTCGTTCGACGAGAGCTTCACCGCGTTCGGCACCGACTTACCCTGCACATAGGCGGGCAACTGCTCGACAGCGGCGCGCTGCTTCACCGCGTGTGCTGACGGCTCCGCTTGTATTGAAAGCTCTGCTTGTGCTGACGGCTCTGCGCTCATGCTGCACCTCCGAACTCGCCGGTGCCGACCAGGATCGCGCGGCCGACGACCGCGTCGCGCATCATGAAGCCGAGCACCGCCGGCGTCGCCTGCGGATCAATGTCGATGTGGGCGACGTTCAGCGCGTGCACGACGAACCAGTAGTGGTGCACCCCGGTGCCTTCGGGCGGCCCTGCGCCGATAAACGCGGGCACGCGCATCTCGTTTGGCAGCGTGATCGCCCCCTCGGGCAGCAGGCCATGTGAGGGGTCGCCCGCACCAGCGGCGAGCGAGGTCACGTCGGCTGGGACGTTCGCAACCGCCCAGTGCCAGAAGCCCGAACCAGTCGGGGCATCGGGGTCGAAGCAGGTGATGGCGTAGCTGAGTGTGCCCTCGGGCGCCCCGCTCCAGGCGAGTTGTGGCGACTGATCCGCGCCACCCGCGTCGGCGCCAAACACCGATGCTGGCAGCGGCTCGCCCGCGCGCACCTGCGCGCTTGTCACCTCAAACTCGGGCACCTGACGCATCTGCGCGTAGGGGTTGATGACGCCTCGACCGGCACTGGCCATTCTTCTGCCTCCCTGCATGACTTCACCCTGCGATGTGGTGGTGCTCCCAGCCTATGGCCCAAACCCCACTCGGTATACTGGTGCGTGGATCCGCGCTGTGGCGCGCGGCGTGCATCAGGAGGGCAAGCGTGGCGGTCAAAACAACGGGCTCCGAGCGGGCACGTTCGACGCTCGCATATTTGCGGCGCCACATCACGACCGGTGCGTGGCCGGTGGGCAGCCGCATTCCAATTGAGCCTGAGCTGGCCGAACAAATTGGTGTCGGTCGCAGCACGGTGCGCGAAGCGGTTCGCTCCCTCGCATCGATCGGCATGCTCGAGACCCTGCCTGGTCGCGGCACGTTTGTGCGCTCAGCCGCGCCGACCAGCACCCTGCTCAATGAGTTCTTGAACGACTTCACGCTCGAAGAGATTCTGAGCTACCGCCGAGCCCTCGAGATCGAGGCCGCGCAGCAGGCGTCGCTGCACCGCACCGACGAAGACCTCCAGGCGCTCGAACAGGCCATGATCGAAGAGCGCGGCTGTACGAGGTGCCCCGTGCTGATGAGCGGCAATGAGTCATCGGCGTTCGACAGCCGCTTTCACCGGCTGATCTTTGACGCCGCGAAGAACCGACTGCTTGCCTCGCTGTACGCGGGCACGAACGACCAGTTGCGCACCCCCGCCCACCGCGGGCGCCTCGCAAACGTCGCCTCGGCCAGCGAAATGGAGCGCGACCACGCGCGCATTCTCGACGCGATTCGTCGACGAGATTTTATTGACACGGTGCACGCCATGGCCGACCACGTCGATCACGACGTCGTCATTGTGACTGATCAGCACGAGGTCGTGCCAGCGCTCGTGCGCAGCCCCGAGCAGCAGCAGCGCATCGATGTGGCCCGCAAGGCCGACGAACAGCGCGTCAGCGCGAACTAACGACCGCGAATCAAAGACACCGTACGATTGAGGGGTGTCTGAGCCCAAAATCCTGCTGTATTACGCCTTCGCGCCCATCGCCGACCCCGAAGCGGTGATGCTCTGGCAGCGCGAGTTGTGCGAGTCGCTCGGCCTGCGCGGGCGCATCATCATCTCGAAGCACGGCATCAATGGCACGGTCGGCGGCGAAATCGACGCCTGCAAGCAATACCTCAAGCGCAGTCGCGAGTACACCCCGTTTTCGGGGCTCGGGGTGAAGTGGAGCGACGCGACCGGCTTCGCACCAGCCACACCGCAGCTGCTCAAGGGCGTGGATCGCGGCCCGCGATGGCAGCAGATCAGCGACTTTCCAAAGCTCAGCGTGAAAGTGCGCGATGAACTCGTCGCCTTCGGCATTCCCGATGAGACCATCGTTGATGAGAACGGTGTCGTGGGCGGCGGGCAGCACTTGAGCCCCGCCCAGGTGAACGCCCTGGTCGAGGCGCGCGGCGAGGAGGTTGTCTTCTTCGACGGGCGCAACGCCTGGGAGGCCGAGATCGGCCGGTTCAAAGACGCGATCGTGCCCGATGTGCGCACCACGCACGGCTTTATCGAGCAGATCGAGTCAGGTGTGTTTGATGACATCAAGGATCGACCCGTCATCACCTATTGCACGGGCGGCATTCGCTGCGAGATTCTCTCTGCCGCGATGAAGAACCGTGGGTTTGGCGAGGTCTACCAAATCGACGGCGGCGTGGTGCGCTACGGCGAAGCGTTCGGCAATGACGGGCTGTGGGAGGGGTCGCTTGCCGTCTTCGACGGCCGCGAAGCGATGGACTTCGCGCCCGGCGCCGAGGTGCTCGGCCGCTGCGCGGTGTGCGAGGCTCCCTCAAACCGCGTCATCGACTGCGGTGAGCGGGGTGGCTGCCGCGCGCGGTTTGTGGCGTGTGAAGCCCACCTCGACGCGCGCTGCGACGAGCACCGCGTCACGGCATAGCCGCCGGCCTGGGGAGACTCACCAAATAGCGACGCGATCCTCGGGTGCGAGCCAGAGCGCATCACCCGGCTGTGTACCGTATGCCTCGTGGAACGGGGTGAGATTCGCGACAATCTGGTTACAGCGGAACTCGTTCGGTGAGTGTGGGTCGATGGTGAGCAGCCGCACCGTCTCTTCGGGCCGTGACGTCTGCTGCCAAGCCTGCGCCCACGCCAAGAAGAAGCGCTCGGCGCCGGTGAGCCCCTCGACCACGGGAGGCTCTGCGCCGTTCAGCGAACGCAGGTAGGCCTTCCATGCGATTTCGAGCCCCGATAGGTCACCGATGTTCTCACCGATGGTGAGCTCGCCGTTTACCTTCTGACCGTCCGCGCCCTCTGGTGACAGCGCGTTGTACTGCGCGATGAGCGCACCGGTGCGCGCCTCAAACGCAGCCCGGTCGTCTTCGGTCCACCAGTCGGTGAGCTTGCCATCACCGTCATAGCGCGACCCCTGATCGTCGAAGCCGTGACCAATCTCGTGGCCGATCACCGCGCCGATGGCGCCGAAGTTCGCAGCGTCGTCCCAGGTCACATCGAAGAACGGGGGCTGCAAGATGGCCGCCGGGAACACGATCTCGTTGAAGCCCGGGTTGTAGTAGGCATTGACCGTCTGCGGGGTCATGAACCACTCGTCGCGATCGATGGGCTTTCCAACCTTGCCGAGCTCGCGGTCAAACTCCATCTCGGCGACGCGGCGCGAGTTGCCAAGCAGATCGGTCGCGTCGACCGCAAGCGCCGAATAGTCGCGCCACTTCACCGGGTAGCCAATCTTTGGGGTGAACGTGCCCAGTTTCTCGAGTGCGCGCTGCTTGGTGTCTTCGCCCATCCAGTCGAGCGCCACGATTGAGTCGCGGTAGGCCTCGATGAGGTGGTCGACGAGCACATCCATGGCGGCCTTTGACGACTCGTCGAAGTGACGCTCGACATAGAGCTTGCCGACGGCCTCACCGACCGCGCCCTCCACGAATGACACGCCGCGGCGCCACCGCTCGCGCTGCTCCTGGGCGCCCGTGAGCACGGTGCCATAAAACTCGAAGTTGGCGCGCGAGATCTCTTGCGACAGCAGCGCCGCTGATCCGCGCACGATCTGCCAGATCAGCCAGGCGCGCCACGACTCGAGCTCATCTTCGACGAGCAGATCTGCGAGCCCCTCGATCGCGTCGGGCTGACCCACGACGACCTCGGCGAATGCCTGCTCAGGGGCGCCGGCCACGCTCAGGTAGTTCGACCAGTTCAACGCGGGGGTAAGCTGCTGCAGGTCAGCGAAGGTGCGCAGGTTGTAGAGCTTTTGAATGTCGCGGCTGTCAACCCGGTTCCAGTGCTTGGCCGCGATGCGCGACTCGAGGTCGAACGCGAGGGCCGAAAAGTGCTCGGCCTCGCCCTCAGCGATGCCGACGAGCTGCAGCATGCGGGCGATGTGCTCGCGGTACTGCTCGCGGATCTCGGCGAACTGATCCTCGCGAAAGTATGACTCGTCGGGCAGGCCGATGCCGCCCTGCATCACGAACACGATGTAGCGGTCGGGGTTGCCGGGGTCATTGTCGACACCCATGCCAAAGAACCCGCCGAGGCCCTGGCGCTCGAGCTCGGCGACGAGGGTCACGAGCTCATCGATCGACGACACGTTGGCGGCTCGGTCAAGATCAGTTGCAATGGGAGTCGCGCCCTGCGCGTCGGCGCGCGCCACATCCATGAAGCTCGCGTAGAGCGCAGCAATCTTGTCGGCCTCGCGATCGGCGCCACCCTCGATGAGGCCTGGTTCAGGGGCACTCATGCCGGTGATGATGTCACGCACGGCCGCCTCGGCGTTTTCTGCGAGCACCGCAAACGAGCCATAGCGAGCCTTGTCAGCGGGAATCTCGGTGCGGGCGATCCACTGCCCATTCACATGACGGAACAGGTCATCCTGCGGGCGAATCGCTGGGTCGAGCTCAGCGAGATCGATGCCAGAGGGGCCGTAGTTGCCGGGTGAGGTCACGTCTGTAGCTGCCATGCGTCTCACTCTAGCGATCGTGGCTGAATCGCGGGAGCGGGATCAAGGGGTGTGAGTGAGGAGTGCGAGTACCCTAGTCTGATGCGCTCGAAACGTGCCATTGACCGCCGCATTGCCTCGCTCGCGGTGCCGGCGCTCGGCGCGCTCGTTGCCGAGCCGCTGTTTCTCATCGTTGATTCGGCGCTCGTTGGGCACCTCGGCGCGACCCCGCTCGCCGGCCTCGCGATCGCGAGCACGGTGCTGCAGACCGCAGTGGGGCTCATGATCTTTCTCGCCTACTCGACGACACCCCTGGTGGCCCGGCGCCGGGGCGCCGGGGATCTGCGGGGTGCCGTGCAGGCCGGCATCGATGGGCTCTGGCTCGCCTTCGGTCTCGGAGCGGTGCTGGGGCTCGCGATGTGGGCGCTCGCTGATCCGCTCGTGTCGATCTTTGGCACCGACGAAGCCGTGGCTGCCCAGGCGCGCATTTTCTTGACCATCTCGTGCGCGGGGTTGCCCGCGATGCTCGTCGTGTTCGCCGCGATGGGGCTGCTGCGCGGCCTGCAAGACACCCGCACCCCGCTGTATGTCGCCGGCATCGGGTTCACCGCGAACGCGCTGCTCAACTGGTGGTTCATCTACGGGCTCGGATGGGGCATCGCGGGGAGCGCCTGGGGCACGGTCGTCGCCCAGTGGGGCATGGTTGCGGTCTACCTCGTGATCATCGTGCGGCACACGCGCAGGCACGGCGCCGGGTTGCTGCCCCGGCGCGACGGGTTCACCCAGGCCGGCGTCAGCGGCGGGTGGCTGTTCGTGCGCACCATCGGCCTGCGCGCCGCGCTGCTGCTCACCGTCGCTGCGGCTGCCACGCACGGCACGGTCGCAACCGCTGGCTATCAAATCATCTTCACCCTGTTCTCGACGGCGGCGTTCGCCCTCGACGCGCTCGCCATTGCGGCGCAGGCGCTCGTCGGTGACGCGCTGGGAGCCCGCGACGGCGAGCGCGCGCGTCAAGTGCTGCGACGCACCGTGTTCTGGGGCATCGTCTGCGGGGTCGTGTTCGGTGCGCTGCTTGCCGCGGCGAGCCCGGTGCTTGGGTTCGTGTTCACGAGCGATCCGCAGCTGCTCGCGGTGCTGCCACCGTCACTGATTGTGCTGGGGATCTCGCTGCCGCTCGGCGGCTACGTCTTCGTGCTCGACGGCGTGCTGATGGGCGCGGGTGACGCGCGCTATCTCGCGTGGACGAGCCTCGTGAACCTCGCCGTCTACCTACCAGTGCTGTGGGCCGTCACCGTGCTCGTGCCGACGGGCACCGCAGCGCTCGTGGCGCTCACCGCGGCCTTCGCGATCGCCTTTATGGCCGCGCGCGCGGTCACGCTCGGCATTCGGGCCCACGGTACCCGCTGGGTGCGGCTCGGGGTGTGAGCACCGCTCAGCCGTCGGTGCTCAGCCGTCAGCGCTTAGCCGTCGGTGCAGACGGTGCCCTCAGCAGGGATGGTGCCCTGCACAAAGAACTCCGTCGCGATCTGATCAGCGCAGGCTGATCCTCGCGTGAACGTCGCAATGTGTCCGGCGCCTTCAACCGTCACGAGCCTCGCGTTACCGAGCTCCTCCACCATCTGCACGGCACCCGCATACGGGGTGGCGTGATCACCGGTCACCCCAAACACCAGCATGGTCGAGTCGCTGGTGTTCGAGAAGTTCAGGTGATCTTCGCCCCGATCTGGGTGCGCTTCGCAGGTCAGATTCAAGTAGGGGCCCACGGTCGCATCGCTCACCTCTGGGCCACCGAGCAGCTCCGGAAGCCCCTGAGCCTCGATGTAGTGATAGACCCCCGCGAGGTTGGTGTTCAGCGGGGCCGAAAGGCACCGCACGAGCATCCCGCTTGCGCCCACGGCCGCGCCTCCGCTGCTCATGCTCGAGGCAATCTCATCAATTGCGACCTGGTTGCCCGCAAGCGCTTCGCCGGCCGTCGTCAGCTGATCACTGCGCATCTCGCCGAGCACATACAGCGCGGCCGTCAGATACCCACTGAACATCGTCCCGGTCACTTCCGTACCGTCCGTCGCACGCAGCGGCTGTCCATCGAGGTCAGCGGTCGTTTCGAGCAGTGCCTTCTGGCCGTCGAGAGGACAGAGCGCAACCGCATACGTCGTTCCGCACTCCGCAAGCAGCTGATTGAGTGAGTGGGCAACCGCCTCGCGCTGCTGGTAGCTGCCCAACGCACTTGACCAGTCGGTCGGCCACGCGCTATCAAGCATGATCCGGCCGACCCGTTCAGGGAACAGCGTCGCATAGCTTGCGCCAATGACAGTGCCATACGAGAAGCCGGCATAGTTCAGCACGTCATCACCCATCAGGTGCCTGAGCAGCTCCATATCGCGAGCGACCTGTGCGCTGCCCATCGATGAGGCGAGTGGATCGTTCTCCACACAGAGCGCGATCACCAGTTCAAGGATCTCGCTCTCGCTCTCGCACTCGACCGCGCTGCTCCGCTGTATGCCACGCGGGTCAAAGCCCAGCAGGTCGTAGTGTTGTGCAACCGTGGCAAAGCTTGGGTTCACGCCAAGCCCTAGCGCGAGCTCGGTGCCACTCGATCCCGGGCCTCCCGGGTTGCTCAGCAACGTACCCAAGGGTTCGTCACCGCTCGCGGGAAGATGCAGGATTGAGAGCGTGATCGTGTCTTCGTTCTGAGGGTCCTCCCAGTCGAGCGGCGCCGTCACCTCAGCGCACCTGAGGCCTTCAGCGTTGCCGCCCCGTTCTTCGAACAGCTCAGGCAAATCGTCCGCGTATGCGAACGAGCTATCGCAGGCTTGCCAATCGACGACCTGATCGTAGACGGCTGGAAAGGCGCGCTGCTGCGCCGCGCCCGCGCTGTCGAGCCCGCCACCCGTTTCACTTGCGCAGCCGCTCATCAGCAGAACGCAGACCACGCCAAGAACCACACCTGTTCGCATCTTCACTCGTGAAGCGTATGGCATTGGCCGCACCGAGGCCTAGGCGATTCTCCACGATGGCAAGTTCTCGCCACGCACGCCCCTAGAATCATTCTGTGCACGCAGCTTTCTCGCCCAGCCCCGCTGCCATAACACGCTGGGTGGCCGCCTGCCTCGTGCTCTTCTTTGCGATGGGGTTCAGCTTTGCGACCTGGCTCAGCCGGCTGCCGAGCCTGCGTGATGAAATGCAGGCCTCCACGCTGCAGATGAGCGTGTATGGGCTGTGCCTGGCCGTCGGCAGNNGCGATGCTGCCGCTTGCGGCGCTGCTGCTCGTGAACGGGCAGGTGGCCGTCGGGTTGATCGCGCTCTTCATCTACGGCGTCAGCTTCAGCCTGACCGACATCGCCATGAATGTGAGTGGTGCAAACGCCGAGCACGTCTTTGCCCGCCCGCGCCTGACCCTGATGCACGCTTGCTACAGCCTCGGTGCGGTCGCGGCGCTTGGGCTCGGCGCTGCGGCCGAGGCGCTGCGGGTGTCACTGCAGCTGCACTTTGTCATCGTGATGGTGGTGATTGCCGCCGTGGGGCTGTGGGTGCTGCGCTGGATCCCTCGCGACGAAGCGGAACTGCGGGTGCCCGTCACCACCAACACTCTGCCAATCGCACTGGTCAGTTCTTCGGGGCGATACAGCCCCTGGCGCGATCCGCGTGTGCTGCTCATTGGTCTGATCACCCTCTCAGCGGGGCTCTTCGAAGGGTCTGCCTCAGACTGGCTGCCGCTCGCGCTCGTCGACGGCCGCGGAGTCTCAAACGAGTTCGGTGCCATCATGCTCGGCCTCTTCTACGCCTCGGTGGTCGCGTCGCGACTCATCGCCACCCCACTGCTCATGCGCTTCAGCCGCACCGCAGTGCTGCGCGTCGGCCTGTCGCTCGGCTCGATCGGCGTGCTCGTCGTGTCGCTCCTTCCGGGACCCGCTGCCATGATGATCGGTACGCTCGCGTGGGGGTTTGGCGCCGGAGCCGCGTGGCCGATCACCATCTCGGCCGCGGCTGACCGCGCCAAGACCGCAATTCGTGACGTGGCAGCGGTCTCGGCGATCGGGTACACCTCCATGCTGATCGGGCCGATGGCGTTCGGATTCTTGGGCGAGGTCACCGGCCTGCTGCAGGCGTTTTTGCTGCTGCCGCTCTTCGGCATCATTGCGGTGCTCGTCGCGGGGGTGACGAGACCTCGATAGGCTGTCTGGGTGCGAATTGTGGTGGCTGACTGCTCTGTTGACTATGCGGGCCGTCTGAGCGCGCACCTGCCTCGCGCGACCAGGGTGCTCATGCTCAAAAGCGATGGCTCGATCCTCGTGCACAGCGATGGCGGCAGTTACAAGCCGCTCAACTGGATGAGCCCACCCTGCTCGCTCAGCGTCGATGAGCCCGACGCTGATCAGCGCGAAGCCGGCGTGACCGAGCTCTGGCGAGTCACCCACGCGAAGACCGCCGACCAGCTCATCGTGTCACTGTTTGAGGTGCAGCACGACAGCTCGCACGACCTCGGCGTTGATCCAGGCCTCATCAAGGACGGCGTCGAGGCGCACCTGCAAGAGCTACTGGCAGACCAAATCGAACTGCTCGGCGAGGGCCACTCGCTTGTGCGTCGCGAGTACATGACGGCGATCGGCCCGGTCGACATTCTTGCGCGCGATGAGACGGGCGCGTCGGTGGCGGTCGAGATTAAGCGTCGGGGCGGCGTCGACGGGGTCGAGCAGCTGACCCGTTACCTTGAACTCATGAATCGCGACCCCGTGCTCGCGCCGGTACAGGGTGTGTTTGCCGCACAAGAGATCAAGCCTCAGGCCCGCACTCTCGCCGAGGATCGCGGCATTCGCTGCCTCGTGCTCGACTACGACGCGATGCGCGGCATGCAAGACCTGAACACGCTGTTCTAGCGCTTCTCGCGTTCGTCTGTACCATCTGCCTCATGCTGAGTCGCGAGGCCTGCAAGAATGATGGCGATGCCGCGGTCAAATGAAGTCGTGAGTTCGGCCTCGAGCGCCTCGGGGGTGAGCTCGCTCGCCGCCACCTCAGCCGGCAACGCGCCAATCTCGTGTGCCTGCAGCTGGGTCTGCGTGGACTGCGCCTGGCCGAAGGTGTAGAGCAGCAGGGTGCGGGCACCCTCGTCACCAACCATGCCTGCCAGGTACGTCTCGACCGCTGATGCGCCAAGGCGAAACGCCGATGCGGTGGCTACGACGTCGGCACCGTCACGAATCGACAGCAGCGCATTTCGCAGGGCCCGGCAGACACTCACGGGATCATCGCCACCCACACCACGCACGATCTCATCAGCCATGAGCGCAAGCAGCGTCTGTTTGTTGGGCACATGATGGTAGAGCGCGCTCGGCTGCACATCGAGTGCCGCCGCGACCCGCCGCATCGAACAAAACTCGAGCCCGTGGGTGTCAAGCACGCCGAGCGCTGCGACAATGACATCGTCCCGGGTGTTGCGCATACCGCCACTCTACCGTAACCTGAACACTGTTCACCAGAACACCGTTCAGGTGAGTCATCCCGGGCACGCCGGGCACACAATGGAGGAGAGGTCACGATGGCAGAGCATCGCATCGGCGCTGAGACAGACGCAGCGGCAGTCACAGAAACAGACGCAGCCGATCACGCGTCGGTGAGTCGCGTGACGCAAGCTAACAGGCGCCGCCGCACCTCGACCGACCTCGCGCTCATCGCTGGGTTCGCTGCCCTGATCGCGGTGAGCTCGGTTCTTGCGATTCCCATCGGCCCCGCACCCATCACCCTGCAGACGTTCGCGGTGCTGCTCGCCGGCGCGGTGCTTGGCGCGAGCCGCGGGTTCTTCGCGGTGCTGCTCTACCTCGCCATCGGCATCATTGGCCTGCCCGTGTTCGCCGGCGGCACCGCGGGCCTCGCCCCGTTTGCTGGGCCCACCGTGGGCTATCTCATCGGCATGCCGCTCGCCGCGTGGCTGACCGGTTTCATCGTCGAACGCCTCCCACGAAAGAACACCTGGCTCGATACCCTGCTGATCTTCCTTGCCGCGTTCGTCGCCAATCTCGCGTTCGTCTACCAGCTCGGTATCGCGGGCCTCGTCTGGCGCGCGGGCCTCGACCTCTTGCAGGCCTTCTCGATAAACCTTGCGTTTGTTCCCTTAGACCTCGTCAAAATCGCACTGACAGCGATCGTCGCCGCAGCAGTTGCCCGCGCGTTCCCAGATCTCCTGCCACGCAGACGAGCACAGTCCTCGCAACCAGCACAGTCCTCGCCATCGGCACAGTGATCGAACTTTCCTCGGCGGAGGTGCTCGCCACCACGCTCAGCGGCGAGGTGCGGGTGCTGCACCCCATCTCGCTGCGCGTGAGTGAGCCGCGCGTTGCGCTCATCGGCGCAAATGGCTCGGGCAAATCCACCCTCGCTCGCCTGCTGAACGGTCTCATTGAGCCCACCAGCGGCTCGGTACGCATCACCACTGCCGATGGACGTACCTATGACACGGTGCGTGACGGAGCCGCGGTGCGTCGGCACGTCGGCTTCATGTTCACTGACCCGGCAGCGCAGCTCGTCATGCCCACCCCGCTCGAAGACGTGACGCTCTCGCTGCGACGATCACACCGGTCAGCTGGGGATCGCCGCGCCGCCGCGCGCGCAGCCCTCGAACGGTTCGGGCTCGCCGACCTTGCTGACCAGAGCGTGCACACGCTCTCTGGGGGACAAAAACAGTTGCTCGCGCTCGCCACCGTGCTTGCCACCGAGCCCGAGGTGCTCATCGCGGACGAACCGACGACGCTGCTCGACCTGCGCAACAGCCATCGCATCGGCGACCTCCTGATGAGCCTGCCGCAGCAGCTCGTGATTGCGACCCACGACCTTGACCTTGCGGCCCGCTGCGACCGGGTCATCGTCATCGCCGACGGCGCGGTGGTGCACGACAGTGCTGTTATCAGTGCTGATAGCAGCGCTGACGACAGTGCGCAGATCTCAGTGCACGCCGCGATCGACTGGTACCGCGCGAGCGTGACATGAGCGCAGCAACACAGGCACCCGGCACCTATCGCCCAGGATCAAGCGCGCTGCACCGGCTTCGGCCGGGTGCGAAACTGCTCGGCCTGTTCATTCTGGGCATCGTGGTCGTCGCGTTTCGTGACTGGATCACGGGGCTCGCCGCCCTCGCGCTCGGCCTGACGGCGGCCCTCGTTGCCGGCCTGCGCGCGAACGAGCTGCTGCGCCTCTGCCGAGCGTTCGCGCTTGTCGGCCTGTTGCTCTTCGCCTTTCAGTGGTGGTCGCAGGGAGTGGCCCAGGCGGTCGCCGTCGTGGCTGGCATCTTTGGGTTGATTCTCGCAGCGAGCGCGGTGACTGCGAGCACCGCGGTCACCGACATGCTCGACACCGTGGTGTGGCTGCTGACGCCATTTCGCCGCCTTGGGGTGTCACCCGAGCGGGTCTCACTCACCTTCTCGCTCGCGTTTCGATCACTGCCGGTCGCCTACCAAATCGCCGCAGAAACACGTGAGGCAGCGAAGGCCCGCGGGCTCGATCGAAACCCGCGCGCGCTACTCATTCCGTTTGTGCTGCGCATGATCATGCACGCGAAACACACGGGCGCTGCCCTGCACGCACGGGGCATCGACGACGACTAACCCCGCGTTAGGCTGGACGCATGGCTGATGCGACACTGCCCGAAGGGCTCACCGCCGACTATGCAAACGACGCGGTTCGCGAGGCACTCGGTGCGCTGCAAACCGACCCATCATATGAGCACCTCGCAACCTTTCTCACCTCGCTGCGTGACGGCTATCTGTTTGCTGATGTGACAGGCACCCAGAAGAAGAAGTCCACCAGGGTGCGCACGATTCGATCGACGCAGGGGCAACTGCTGCTGCCCCTGTTCACCTCAATGAATGAGCTTCGCCTCGCCTACCCCGTAGGGCGGCGAGGCGAAGCAAAGGGTGCGCTCATGCCTGCGCTCGAAGCACTGCGACTGATTCGCACGAGCGCATTCGTGGCGGCTCAGTTCGATGCTGGCTCAGCTCAATTCGTGGTGCTGCGCAAGTTCATCGAGCTTGCGCTCGGCGACGACGAAATTACTTCAGCTTCATTTGGAACGCCCGAATAATCTGCACGAGGCCCATCACCACGAGTGAGATTCCGAGGATGATCCAGAGCGTCACCGCTCCGAAGATCGGTGAGAAGATCAGCACGATGCCCGCGATGATGCTCACAATGCCATAGATCACCGTGAGGGCCTTCGCCGGGCTCTGCTTCACCGCGGTGAAGGCAAGCACGCCCTCGAATACCCACACGACGCCGATGAAGATCGCAAGGAACGTCGCGAGCACGGCGGCGAAGGCGTTAATGTTGCCAAACGCCACGATGCCGGCGATCAGGTACAGCAGGCCGAGCAGGGCGTAGCCCACACGACGCCATCCCGACATATCGCGCGAAAACACCATCGATCCGATGTACACAAGACCAGCGATCACAAAGTAGATCGCAAAGATGACGGTCACGATCTGCATGGCGACCACACCTGATCCGACCGGGTTGAACAGAATGAGTAGGCCGACAACCAGCGCAACGAGACCGCCCACGCCAAGGGTGATGCGCACCGCGTTGATCGCGCGCTTCGCACCCGCAATCATCGGGTTCTCTTCCGGATCAATGATGATGGTTTCTTGTTCGGTCATGACGTCTCCTTCGTCATCGCCCGCCCCGATACGTCGGCGGGTTACTTCTCTAAGCATGCCCGACAAGTGACCAAAATCACAGACCCACGCCGCACCGGTGCGCAGCGAACATCACAGATAATCACCGTAGGCTACCAGCATGACTCTTTTCGCAGGGATCCTGCTGCTCGTGAACGCCTTCTTCAATGTCATCGTGTGGCCGCAGTTTTGGCGCCGGGTGACCGCTGATCCCCGCGCCCGCGATGAGTCGGGTAAGAAGACGAAGTTCTACACCGTACACGCGGTGCTGATCAGCATCGCGCTCATCATTGCGGTCGCCTCGGCGGTCGCCGGCATCGCTGTGTTGGTTAGCTAACGCTGCTGGTTGTCTCACTCGACTTAGGAGAACTCATATGAAACGCGTCCTGACCTATGGAACCTACGATCTGCTGCACTGGGGCCACATTCGTCTGCTGCAGCGCGCTCGGGCGCAGGGCGACTACCTGATCGTTGCACTTAGCACCGAGGCGTTTAACGAGGGCAAGGGCAAAAAGACCTACCACGACTTCGAGACGCGCAAGAAGATGCTCGAGTCGGTGCGCTACGTTGACCTGGTGATTCCCGAAGAGTCGTGGGACCAGAAGATCAACGACGTGCAGAAGTACGAGGTCGACGTCGTCGTCATGGGCGGCGACTGGGAGGGCGACCCGAGGTTCGAGGTGCTTACCGACTACTGCGACGTCGTCTATCTCGATCGCACCGAGGGCATCTCAACCACGAAAATCAAACGCGATCTCGGAGTCAACGCCTAGTCACGCGTGCAGTGGCCGTTGCGCTCGGAGTAGCTCGAGCGGCCATCGAATGCGGCTCGAACAAGCGAATTGCTAGCCCGCCGAGCGACGGTCGAAGTTCTGCGCGAGCAGCTCACCCGAGTTCTCGATGTGTCGCGCCATCGCGGCGCGGGCCGCATCGGCGTCACCTCGCGCAATCGCCTCAAGCACGGCCGAGTGGTCTTGCGCCGTAGTGCTTGGCCACCCTTCGATCTGCGAATAAAATCTACGCGGCACGTATTTGGTGAAAACCCCGAGGGCCCATCGCAAGCGGTTTGACCCCGCGATGCGGTAGATCAGGCGATGAAACTGGTGATTCTTCAGCTCGAGCGCCTCATTGTCTCCCCGGTGCGCGGCCGCCATGAGTTCAAGGTGCAGGGCCTCGAGCTCGGCCAGATCTGCCGCCGTGGCGCGCGCGGTCGCCCGCGCCGCGAGTTCGCCTGCGATCAAGGCGTGCGCGGCGAAGATGTCGCGAATGTCTTCGCCCACCATGTGCGCGACGGTGAAACCGCGCCGCGGAATGAGGTCGAGAAATCCCTCTGCCCGCAACGCCTGCAACGCCTCGCGCACCGGCGTCGCCGACACCGACAGCTGCTCACCGATTGCCTCTGCCTTGATCGACTGGCCTGGGGCATATTCACCAGCCATGATTGCCTGGCGCAGATACGAAGCGACTTCTTCGCTCAGTTGCACCCGCGGGGCACCGATCTTTGTTGACTGCACGGGGATCCTCTCAATGCAAAAAGTCTACTGACCCGCGTCTGCCCGGTCGCGCAATTGCTGTCGAATGAGTTCGGAGTGTTGACCGATGGTCGGCACCGGGCCCACTCGCAAGCCTTGCTCGCGGCTAGTCACCGGGGGCCGCTGCACCCTCACCTCACCGGCAGGCGTGTCAACCTCGATCCAGCGATCGCGTGCAGCAAGCTGCGGATGCGAACCGACGTTGACGGCCGAACGCAACTCAGCATTGGCGATGGCAGCCTGATCAAGCCGCTCAAGCACCTGCTGCACGGTGAGTGCGGAAAAGGCCTCTTCGATGAGCGCGCGCAATGCGACGACATTCTTCGTGCGCAACGAGTTGCTCGCGTAGTCAGCATGAGTGGTCAGTTCGGGCCGCTGCAGCACGCCTTCGCAGAACTTCGCCCACTCGCGTTCGTTCTGAATGCCCATAAACACGGTGCCGTCGGCAGCAGCGAACGGCCCATAGGGTGCGATGCTTGCGTGGCTCGCTCCGGTGCGCGGCGGCGCCTGACCACTGTAGCGGGCGTAGAGCTCGGGCTGCTGCATCCACTCGCCCAGTGCCTCGAGCATCGAAATCTCGATCACGTCGCCGCGGCCGGTCTTGCCCCGCTGAATGAGCGCCGACAGCACACCGGTGTACGCGTACATGCCAGACGCGATATCAGCGATTGAAACGCCCACCTTCGTCTCTTGCTCTGGGGTGCCGGTGACAGAGAGCAGGCCGCTTTCACACTGAATCAAGAGGTCATAGGCCTTCTTGTGTTCCATGGGGCCGCCACGACCATAGCCACTAATGCTGACGTGAATCAGCTTGGGGTTGACTGCCTGTAGCGCCTCGGCGCCCAGGCCCAGCTTTTCAATCGCACCTGGTGCGAGGTTCTGCACAAACACGTCAGCCTCGGCGAGCAGCTGCTTGGCTACCTCTGCATCTTCAGGGTTCTTGAGGTCGAGCACAATGCTCTCTTTCGAGCGGTTCAACCAGACGAAATAGCTTGCCTGACCGAGCACCTTATCGTCGTATCCGCGAGCGAAATCGCCGGCCTCGCGTTCAATCTTGATGACGCGTGCACCCAGGTCGGCGAGCTGGCGCGTAGCAAACGGTGCAGCGACAGCCTGTTCAATGGACACGACGGTGATGCCGTCGAGCGGCAGATTGCTCACAGGTTCCTCCTCGAAGCGAGATTGATCAAGTATTCGGCACGATCGCGCACAGGTTTATCGACCATCAGCCCATCAACCTGCACCGACCCCCCAACTGAGTCGAGCACTCGTCGGGCCCAGCTGAGCTGCGTCTGTGTCGGAGCATAGCCGATGTGCAGCGGCACTACCTGGGCCGGGTGAATGCAGAGTTGACCGGCAATGCCCATGGCTTTGAGCGAACGTGCCCTCGCTTCAATGCCTGCGGCGTCATGAATCTCAAGCGGCGGTGAACCGATGGGCGGCTCGATGCCAGCCACACGTGAAGCGATCACCACCTGCGCATAGACGTAATCGACCGTGGGTGATTGCACTTCACTGTACAGGTCGACCGACAGATCGACCGCGCCGACCCCCAACCTGGTGACGCCCGACCTGGCAATCTCGACCAACGACACTACCCCGAGCGCACTCTCGATGAGACCAATGAACTCCATCAGGTGAGCCGCGTCACCGAATGCGGCCCGCACCCGCTTAGCAGCATCGACGCTCTCGATCTTCGGCAGTACCACGCCCGCGAGCACACCAGGGTGCGCTGCTTGCACCTCACTGAGCATGCGAAGGTCGTCTTCGAACCAGGGTGAATCTTGTGCATTAATTCTCACCAGCACTGGCGCCTCAAGCCCGGCCGCCAGAGCAGCACGAATGGCGTCTCGCGCCTGCTGTTTCTCTGCGGGTTCGACGGCGTCTTCGAGATCAATGATGACCCGGTCGGCAGCAGACGCTATCGCCTTCTCGAATCGATCTGGTCGCGCACCAGGCACAAACAAATATGACTCTGGTCTCGTTGCGACGGTACTGGTCGGCTCGTGCATGCGCCCGTTCTCTCTGATCGCTCGCAGGGTGGCGCAGCGATCCTCTTCTCAAAATACAATATTTAGCTTGCGCGGCTCGGCGCACACATCAGCTATCTCACGGCCAGAAACTCGCGTAGGTGACACGAGTTTCTCGGTGCAGCTTGTGCCCCACCTCGCCTTTCTATATTCTATATTATTATTATCGCGGATCTTTTCAAGAGAATTCGACCCCGACGCACGAAAGGGAGCCCAAGACATGAGTCATCTGAGCGAAGAAGAGGCCTTTCTGGTCGACACGGTACGAGCGTTCGTCAATCGCGACGTGAAGCCGACCGTGCGCGATGTCGAACACGCGAACGACTACCCCGAGCGGTGGATCGAGCAGATGAAGGAAATGGGCATCTATGGCCTTGCGGTGCCTGAAGAGTACGGCGGCATGCCGGTCTCGATGCCGTGCTACGCGCAGGTGACCGAAGAGCTCGCTCGCGGCTGGATGTCGCTCGCCGGTGCCATGGGCGGCCACACTGTGGTCGCGAAGCTGCTCACCAACTTCGGCACCGAAGAACAGAAGCAGCGCTACCTGCCACGCATGGCAACAGGTGAAATTCGCGCCACCATGGCCCTCACCGAGCCGGGTGGCGGCTCAGATCTGCAGGCAATGAGCACCGTCGCTCGCACTGACGGCGATGATCTTGTCATCACCGGTTCGAAAACATGGATCACGAACGCCCGCCGCTCAGGTCTCATCGCGTTACTGTGCAAAACCGACCCGAACGCGCAGCCGCGCCACAAGGGTATCTCTATCGTGCTCGTTGAACACGGCCCGGGCCTCACCGTCTCACGTGACCTGCCGAAGCTCGGCTATAAGGGTGTCGAGTCGTGTGAACTTTCGTTTGACGACTATCGCGTCTCGAAATCAGCCATTCTCGGTGGTGAAGCTGGCCACGGCTTCTCACAGATGATGCGCGGCCTTGAAACTGGGCGCATTCAGGTGGCATCTCGCGCACTCGGTGTCGCCTCGGCTGCACTCGAAGACTCGCTCGCGTATGCCCAGCAGCGCGAGAGCTTCGGCAAGCCGATCTGGAAGCATCAGGCGATCGGCCACTACCTCGCCGACATGGCGACCAAGCTCACCGCCGCGCGCCAGCTGACACGGCACGCCGCCGAGCGGTTTGACAGTGGCGAACGCGCCGACATGGAGGCGGGCATGGCGAAGCTCTTTGCCTCTGAGATCGCGATGGAGATTGCGCTGAACGCAGTGCGCATTCACGGCGGCTACGGCTATTCGACTGAGTTTGACGTCGAGCGCTATTTTCGCGATGCCCCGCTCATGATCGTAGGCGAAGGCACCAACGAGATTCAGCGCAACGTGATTGCTTCGCAGCTCGTGGCGCGCGGCGGCATCTAGAACGCACACAACGGCATCGGGTGCGAGGATCGGGGCCGCCGGGTCACACCCCCAACCAGCTCCCGGCTCTCACTCGTTGCACCCCGATAGGCTGGCTGAGATGTCTCCCGGCGCGTCAACCGCCGCCAACCAAGTCAGCCGAGTTAGCCAACCAGAAGGGTCTTTCACCACCATGTCAGAGCTGCCCACCAGCGCCGTCATCGATCTGCAACGCGCACACCGGTCAGTACGCAAGTTTCTCGACACCCCAGTGACTGACGCGCAGCTCGCAGCAATCATCGGCGCGGCCCAGCACGCTTCGACCTCGTCGAACTTGCAAGTGTGGTCGGTCATCGCCATCCGAGATGCTGAACGCAAGGCCCGCCTCTCTGCAGCGATCGGCAACCATGCGTACGTGACGCACGCGCCCGTGTTTCTTGTTTGGGTGGCCGACCTCGCCAGAAACGCTGAGCTCATCAAAGCGCAGGGCGGCGAACCAGCGACATTTCACCTGATCGAGAACACCCTGCTGAGCGGCCTCGACATCGGCATCGCCGCACAGAGCGCGCTGCTCGCGGCTGAATCGCTTGGCCTTGGTGGGGTATTTGTCGGTGGTATTCGCAATAATCCGGCGGTATTGAGCGCCGAGCTCGGGCTGCCCAAGTACGCATTTCCAATGGTTGGCATGTCGATTGGGGTGCCTGACCCTGACGAAGGCACCGGCCTCAAGCCCCGTCTGCCATTGACCGGCGTCTTGCACCATGAGCAATACGATGGCGACCGCTGGAAGCCCTCGATCGAACAGTATGAAGAGAGCTATGAGGGCTACTTCGCAGGGCAGGGTCACCCCGGCCGAAGCTGGGCGCGCACGGTGGCAAAGCGGCTCGGCACAATCGAAGGCATGCACGGTCGGCACACGATGCGCGACTCGCTGCGCGANNAACTTCGACTCCGAGTAACGCAGCTGCGGTTAGCTCGCCTTCGCGCTCATCAAGAGCCCGCCGTCTTCGCCGCTTACCCATAGCTCATGCCCGTCGGCAGTCGACGACACGTTGGTGACGAACGCCTCAGGCAAGCACACCGGGCTTTTGGCCTGGTAGGCGAAGGTGCGCGGAACGACGCCATTGGCGCGCATAAGTTCGCACAGCAGCGTCGCTTCAAGAGGGCCGTGGATCACGAGGCCCGGGTAGCCCTCGATGTTTCGGGCGTAGTCAACGTCATAGTGAATACGGTGACCGTTAAACGTGAGCGCAGAATAGCGAAACAGCGCTACCTCGTTCAGTTGCCACTTCTCACTCTGCGACGCGCCGGTGGGCGCGGGCACACGCGCCACCGCCGTCGAGTCGGTCGCTTCTTCACGATAGACGATGGTCTGCTTCTCACTCAGCGCAATGGTGCCCTCGTTCGCGTACTCATGCAAGATGGTCACGAAGCAGAGGGAGCCACTGCGGCCCTCTTTGGGCACGATCGACTCAATGGTTGAAATGCGCTCAACGTGCGAACCAAACACCAGGGGTCGGTGCAGTTCAAACGAACCTGCTGCCCACATGCGCCGCGGCAGGTCGATCGGGGGCAACGTAATGCCCTTTTGGGGGTGCCCATCACGGCCGAGCCGGTTCGCCGAGATCACGTCATTGAAGTACAGCCACTGATAGGCAAGCGGCATTTCGTCACCGATCTCGAACTCTCGCTCACGCCCCAGCGTGGCTGCGAGCATATTCGCGGGCTCGGCAGACAAGAGTGCCTCACACACTGTGCGCTTGCCGACCCAAGACTCCCAATCTGCCATGCGTGCTATCTCCCTCTATGACTCTCTCGACGAACCAGTTGCTCTGCCCGAGGTTATTCGGCGCTGTTTTCAGCCTCGAATTCGTTGATTGCCTCGCGTGCAATACGGAAGCCCTCGACACCGGTCGGTACACCTGCATAGATGGCCACCTGCATCAGCACCTCACGAATCTCATCGGTGGTCACACCGTTGCGCAGAGCACCCTTCGTGTGCAGTTTGAGCTCGTGTGGGCGGGGCAGCGCGGCGAGCATTGCGATGTTGAGCATGCTGCGCTCGCGGCGGGTCAGGCCATCACGGCCCCAGACAGCGCCCCAGCAGTATGAGGTGACGAGCTCTTGAAAGTCACGGTTGAAGTCATCAGCGTTCGACATCGACTTTTCGACGTACTCAGCGCCGACGACAGCCTTACGAATCTCGAGGCCGGTGTCGAAGTGTTCGGACTTGCTCATGGCATTCCTCTTTCTATTTTATATATTTGTATTTTTTCTACTGCCGCGCTTAAGAGCTCGGCTGGTCTTAGGCCTGCAGCCGCTCGTTGAAGTGCGCAGCCAACAACGAGCCCGAGTGACCAAGATGCTCGTGAATGGCTGCTCGCGCGCCCTCGGGGTCAGCCGCTTTGATCATGTCGAGAATTGCGCCGTGGTCTTCAATAGTTGACTCTGGCCAGCCCTCAATAGAACTGTAGTAGATGCGCGGCACGTACCGTGTCAACAGCCCGAGCACCCAACGCACCTTCGGCGCGTCACTGATGCGGTAGATCTCGCGGTGAAAAATATGGTTCAGCTCTTCAAGGCGCGTGAGATCGCCAGCCTTCGCAGCAGCCTGCAAGTTCTCGTGGATCGTTTCAAGCCCCGTAATTTGCGTCGGCGTGGCCTGTTGCGCGGCGCGCGCAACCAATTCACCTGCCACGAGGGCCTGCACTCGAAAGAGATCCTCGATATCTTTACCAGTCAGCTGTGCAACCCGAAAGCCGTGCCGGGGGATCAGCTCAAGAAACCCCTCAACTTTGAGTTCTTGCAGAGCCTCGCGAGCCGGAGTGGTTGAGATGCCGAGCGCCTCTGCGATTGCTTCAACACGCACTCGAGAGCCGGGCAGCAACTCACCCGAGACAATCAGCGCACGAACATAGTTCGCTGCCTCTTCGCTCAGTTGTCGCCTGCCACGCGTGTTACTCCTTGCCAACGCATTCAGCATCGTGCCACCACACCTCTATACACTCACGGCCTCATCGACAAAGCGCTCATACGCGGCGTCGAGATACTCAGTCACAAATTCTGTACCAGCGCGCAAGTTCTTGGTGAGTTCCCACACCGCTGTAGCGGAATCAGAGCCTACCAGATCAGCTGCTTTCGACACGATTTTTTCACCACTTGCACGATTCTTTGGCGCACCGACAAAGGCCTGCTCTTGTTTCTCGATCACGCTGCCGTCATCGAGGGTGAGACGCACCTCTGCCTGCCACTGCGCGGGGTAGGCCGCTTCGAGCGCCTCAGACGTCACGCAACGCACCTTCGCCATCAACTCAGCCAAGTCAGCAGCGATTGCCGGGGCGTCGTTGAACTGTGTGGCCTTCGCCTCACCCGTGGTAAGGGTCAGCGCCGCACCGAACGGCATGCTGAATTGCGCGTCAACCGGCGTAGCAATCACCAGCTTGCGCTCTGGTGGGTTCGCCACCAAAGCAGCGCCAGCTTCGATCACCGCAACATCGAGGCTCGTCACCCGCTGAGCAGCATCTGGCACCTCATGGTAGATCTCACTCAGCAGATCCATCACGCCGTGCATGTAACGGCAGCACGGGTAAAACTTGATCGAGGTCTCGCGTGCACCAGCCCCGAGTTCGAGCACGAGCGGGCGACGCACACCTTGACCGTACTGCGTCAAGAATCCATCACGGCCTTCAAGTGCCGTCTCAGGGCCCAAGAAATCGGTACGAGCAAGCAGCGCAGCCCGCACACCGACCGCGGCAGCATTCCCGGCGTTCAGTCGCTTCGTCCACGAACCATCAGACAAGAACTCGAGTGAGCCTGCCGTGGTATTCGCAGCCAATGAGATCGCCATCGTCGTCTGCTGCTCGTCAAGACCGAGCAACAACGCGGTCGCCGTCGCAGCGCCGAGCGCACCGGTCACGCCGGTGGGGTGAAAGCCCCGACCATACGATTCCGCTGCCCCAAGCTGCACACCTACTGCACACATCACGTCATACCCGGCGATCGCCGCGCGCATCACCTGGTCCCAGGTCGCACCGACCGCAGAAGCGACGGCGGTCACTGCCGGAAACACGACAGTGCCTGGGTGAGACGACGCCTCCTCAAAGGTGTCATCCATCTCAAGCCCATGCCCAATCGTGCCGGCCACAAACGCGGCATCGGCGATCGAGGCATAGACGTGTGTGCCCAACACTCGCGCGGGTTGCTGCAGGTTGGCAGTCGCAGACACGGCGACAGCCTGGCGCACGGCACGCGATGATGGCAGCGTCACTCCCCCGCCCGCAACAGTGAGGTAGTCGAACAACAGGGTGCGCATCAACCGCTCAAGATCTGCCGGAATCTCAGCGCTCATCACGGCATGCGCATGCTGAGCAAGCTGCCTGGCTTCGCTTACTTCTGATCGGTCTGTGTGCTGCACCTGTGTTCCTCTACTTCCTGCGAGTGACGAGGCCGCCCCGCCCAACTTCGGCGGGGCGGCCTCGAGCAAATCATTTCAATCGGCTCTCAGTCCAGTGTGACGAAAAACTCTCGTACGCGATCTTCGAGTTCAGGAATGGCCACGCCAAAGCCCCACTTCTGAAAGTGCTCTGACTCGCCGTGCGCCTTAAATGCGTCTTCATCGTCATAGACCTCGAAGAATCGAAACACGCCCGGCTCATCAGCCGACTGATAGGGCTGGTAATAGCGGTTACCGGGTTCGGCCCGTGAAGCCTCAACCAAGTTGGCAATCGCGTCAGCCACGATCGCCTCGCTACCGGGCTTTGCCCGCCACACTGCGTTCACTACAAAGGCCATGCCTATGCCTCCATTCCAGAATCATGCTCAACCCAACGGTGAATGTCGGTGTGATCTGCACCGGGCATCCACTCATCGGCGGCCGTAAAAATTTGTTCGGTGAGCTTCGCAGACGGTGCGGGGACACCGAGCTGGTCAGCGAGCTCTGTCGCAATGCGAATGTCTTTCAGGTGCAGCCCAAGCGTGAAGCCCGAGTTGAACTGACGAGGAATCACGTAGCGAGGCCACTTCAACATGGTCGACCAGCTGCGGCCGCTCGAGCCGTTGATCGCGTCTGACATGACCTGCGGGTCGAGACCGAACTTCTGCCCAATCACCATTGCTTCAGCGCTCGCGATGAACGAGGCGCCCGAGAGCAGGTTATTGATTGCCTTCAACGCATGACCAGCACCAATCGCACCGGCATGCACGACATTGCTGCCGATGCGGTCGAGTGCGGGGCGAACAATCGCGTCTAGCTCGGCAGGGCCTCCGACCATCACCGAAAGCGTGCCTTCGGTCGCACCGGGCACGCCGCCCGACACAGGTGCGTCGATGAAGCGAACATTGCGGCTCGCAGCCTCTTCGCCCATGCGCACAGTCTCGGCAGGCTTCGACGAGCTCATGTCAACGACGATGCACTCAGGGGCGTGTTCACGCACCGCATCAAGCATACCGCTGCCAAGCAGCACCGCCTCAACGATCGCCGAGTTCGGCACCATCAGAATGAGCATGCGAGCACCGGTGACCAGCTGCTCAATCGAACCCACCCGGGTGTACCCGGCTTCGCCCTCAAGCGCAGCACCCTGCTCGGGATTGACATCGTAACCCTGCACCTGAAACCCACCACTGAGCAGGCGGCGCACCATAGGCACGCCCATGTTACCAAGGCCAACAAACCCGATGCGGTCTTCTGCAGCTAACGGGGCTTCAGCCATTACTGATCACCTCGCGCAGCTTGCACCATGCTCTCGTACTCATCTGCGCTGACCTCTTCTAACCACTCGGTGGTGCCGAGCGAGATCGCGGTATGTACCAAGAAGCTGTCATCGTCTGAACCATGCCAGTGGTCTTCACCGGGCGGGGTCCAAATGGTGTCACCCTTGCGAATGCGCTGCACGCCACCATCGCGAGTGGCAACCCAGCCCTCGCCCGAGGTGACCTCAAGAATCTGACCGCCCTCGTGGCGGTGCCAGTAGGTGCGGCTGCAGGGACCGAAGTGCACACTGTTGATGAGCACACCATCGGTCTTCGCCATAACCGGGTCGCCCCAAACCTGGCCCGTAAAGGTATCGGTGCGCTGATCGACCTTCGCACCTTCTGCTCGTGCGTGAATGACCTTCATTTGCTTGCTCCTCCTTAGGAGTTCCCGTTATTCTTCAGGGTCGGCATGGAGTCGAACTCCGCCGGCCAGATCGCCGAGTGCATCTACCACCCGGTTGCTAATTTCACCGCCACGCCCAGTCTGCAGCGCTACCCCGAAGGCCGAAATAGGCCCCGAGGCGTGCAAACTTGGCACCCCGATCTCTCGCAAGTGATCGACATACAGCAAGATGTCTTTCATCATCAGCCCCGAGGTGAGGCCACCTTCAAGGTAGTCACCCTGCGCGATCGATGGGAATCTATTCTGTGTCGCCCAGTTCATGCCGCTCGACGAGTTGATGACCTCAAGCAGCTGCGGCACATCGAGGCCGGCCTTCTTCCCGGCGATCAGCACCTCAGCACTGGCCGACAGGTTCACCGCGTTCAGAAAGTTGTTCAGCAGCTTTGCCGTGTGCCCAGCACCCGACTCGCCCATGTGAAACACCTTCGACGCGATCATGTCGAGTACGGGGGTCACCTGCTGCAATGCCGCTGCAGAACCGCCGACCATCAGGGTCAACGTGCCCTTCGCCGCTGCAGCAGCGCCGCCCGACACACCGGCGTCGATGAGCTCGACGCCCTTCTCCAACAGCACAGCATGAATGCGCTGTGTTGATGCGGTCGCGGCAGTGCTCAGGTCGACTACCACGGTGCCCGGTCGCAAGTGCGAAGCGAGCCCGTCTTCGCCGAGCATGACGGCTTCAATGATTTTGCTATCTGGCAGTGACAGCAAGATCACGTCGGCTTCGCGGGCGACCTGCGCAGCGCTCTCGGCTTCGCGTGCCCCAATGCTGGCGGCAAGGCCGGGGGCGCGGTCATATGCGACCACGGCCCCGCCCTCACGCAAAATGCTGCTCACCATGCGTGAGCCCATGTTGCCGATGCCGATAAAACCGATCTCAGCGCTCATCGCACCCGCACCCCAAAGCCAGGATCCTCGTCAGAGAGCGCAGTAAAACGATCAAATACGAGAGGATCGTGACCGGCAACGTATGCAATGTTCTTGCGCTTGGCGAGACCCGAGATCACGTCGAACGCCTGGTACATGCGTTCGAGGTCGTGCACCATCAAGAAGGGGCGATCAAGCAGCACCTCGTCGTAGTAGTGCACCGCATCAGACGCGAGCAGCACTTCGCCGCCCTCGCCATCGACCAACACAATCAGCTGACCTGGCGTGTGCCCACCAACCTCGATCGCGGTGACGCCCGGGGCGACATCGAGCACGCCCGCCATGCGCTGCACCCGGTGGTCAGCCTCGTACCGAAGCAGTGCCTCGATGTCGGGCCGCTCAACCGAGTGCGCGAACTGTGAACGACGCGAGATAGGCCCAGCCCAGAAGTCAAACTCGCGAGACGAGATGACAAACTTTGCGTTCGGAAACAGCGACACGTTGCCCGTGTGATCGTAATGACCGTGGGTGATGATGACGGTGTCGACCCGGGCGGGGTCAACCCCCACCCGCGCCAGACCGTCAATCACCGAGGTCGTCATGATGCGTCCCCTGGGCTCGCCGACCTCTGGCGTGAAGCCAGTGTCGACGATGATCGTGCGCTTGTTGTTGCGCACTACCCAGAAGAAGTAGTCCATGTCGAGCGGCTCATTCTCAGCACCCGCATAGGTGTGAAAGTTGAGATACACCGACGCTGCATCAGTCGAACGGGTCGCATAGCGAACCGCCAGCACCTCGTATGTTTCGCTCATGCCTTCACCTCAGCTGCTTCTGCCGCCTTCATCGCTGCGATGGCACGCGAATTGCGGTTGTCACGAATTTTCTTCACAAGACCAATGATGCCCTTCGGCAAGAAGAGAATCACGAGCATCAGAATAAGGCCGTGAATCATGGCTGCGAGACCAGGGATCGAGCCGGCCGCCTGGTTCACCTGAGCAATGACGGGCTGCAAGATGAGTTCACCGAGCACACCACCGAGGAGCTGACCCGCACCACCCAAGATGCGTCTCTTATACACATCT
>LSQX01144102.1_pt1 | contig 31980 bp, 29 predicted proteins | sample 654561 | NCBI WGS metagenome assembly LSQX01 (sample SAMN04489861, study PRJNA283612) | anaerobic digester metagenome | isolation source: 4 biogas reactors fed with cattle manure at either 37C or 55C with and... | place: Denmark: Kongens Lyngby | collected 2014 | reverse complement strand
GAGCGCCCGCAGCTGCGGGCGCTCCGGACCACATGTTTGTAATACTCTTCTGCAATTTAATCGGAGAACAGTATTATATACCGACGACATGGCTGATATTATCGACGACCTCGCCAAACGCCTTGATTGCCTTACCGGCCATGCGTTTTCCGCTTCTTTTACGCGGAGCCATCGCCATACCCAGTGCGATTCCCGTAGCAATTCCAATACCCATTCCTTTTACAAAGTTTGCGTTGGTCATAATGCTCTCCCATTGCCGCGCCTTATCCGCGTGCCGGGTAAAGGCCGGCGGTATCGCGCGGCCACCGCTCTTCCGGCGGGCGGCGTGCCGAATTTATATGATGATTATGTCAAATTTAGTATTCCCCAAGTCCGGCGATTAATCTTGCCAAAAATTTGCTGATGGTTTATACTCGTCATAACAAAACGCTTGGGAAGGAAGGGCTTTTGTGCTTTTTGTACAAAATGGCAATGTGATTGATCCGATCCGCGGAACGATTGAGAAACGGGATATTTTTATCCAAAACGGCATGATTTCGGACAAGCCGGCCGAAAAGGCAGAAATCGTTGACGCTGCTGGCCTGTATATTTCACCGGGCCTTGTGGATATTCATGTACACTTCCGGCAGCCGGGCTTTGAATACAAGGAAGACCTCCTGAGCGGAGCAAAGGCTGCGGCGGCCGGCGGCATTACCTCGGCAGCTTGTATGGCGAATACAAATCCGGTGATCGACAGTCCCGAATGGGTCCGGTATATAAAAGAAAAAGCGGCGGACGCGGTGATTGGTATTTATCCGATTGCTGCGGTCACGATCGGTCAGGCAGGAGAAAGGCTGACTGATTTCGGCGCCTTAAAAGAAGCGGGAGCCTGTGCGCTGTCGGACGATGGAATGCCTGTTTCAAACGCGCAGCTGATGCTGGAGGCCTTAAGGAAGGCCGAGGAAAACGGGCTGATCATCATAGCGCACAGCGAGGATTTTAATATGACCGACGGCAGGTCCGTGAACGAGGGCGCGGTTTCAAAGAAACTGGGCGTAAAAGGACGACCTTGTGTTGCCGAGGAATATATGATTGCCAGAGATGCGATGCTGGCAAAATACGCAAAAGCGAAAATCCACATTGCACATGTCAGCACATCAGGTTCTGTCGATATCATCCGGGACTGTAAAGCTTCAGGTATCGATATCAGCTGTGAAACCTGTCCGCAATATTTTATGCTTACCGAAGATGAGGTTATTGGAAAAGGCGCGGAGGCTAAAATGTTCCCTCCGCTCAGAGCGCAAAAGGACGTTGAGGGGATTATCAAAGGCTTAACAGACGGCACAATCGATATTATCGCGACCGATCACGCTCCGCACGCAGAAAATGAAAAGCGAAAGGGCCTTTTGGACGCCCCGGGCGGTATGGTCGGCTTGGAAACATCACTGGCCGCTGCGCTTACCGCGCTATACCATACGAAAAGAATGAATCTGACCGATATCATTCGAAAAATGACGGTCAATCCGGCGGCGAGGTTCGGTCTTCATGCGGGCGGCGTCAATATCGGCGACAGGGCCGACCTTGTCATTTTTGACGCGCATGAAGTCTGGACGGTAAAGCCCGAGAAGTTTTTGTCGAAAAGCAAAAACACACCCTTTGCCGGTATGACGCTGAACGGCCGGGTAAAATATACAATATACGGCGGTAATATTGTTTATCGCTTTGACCGGATACGCTGACGCATTGCCATCAGGTATTATAACAAAAGATAAGGAGATAAGGCGGCCTTTATTGGATAGACGCCTTTAAAATGAAATGTCAATCGACAATCTGATCGAAAAAATTCGCGAAAAACAAAACCCTTCGGTAATCGGGCTCGATCCCAGGCCCGATTATATACCGCCGTACATTTTGCGCAAACACATTGAACACAAAGGCGAAACACTGCAGGCTCTTGCCGACGCATATTTTGAGTTTAACTGCGGATTGATTGATGTTTTATCTGAGATTGTACCGGCCGTAAAGCCGCAATCCGCCTTCTTTGAGTATCTCGGACCTCCGGGCGTAGAGGCATATGCAAAAACATTGTCTTATGCAAAAGACAGCGGATTGTATGTGATTGCCGATGTCAAAAGAAACGATATCGGTTCAACGGCAGAGGCTTACAGTGAGGCATACCTCGGAAACGTGAAAATCGGAAGCATAGAGAAAAGGGCATTTGACAGTGACAGCATTACGGTAAACGCGTACCTTGGCTCCGACGGCATCAGACCTTTTTTGGAGGTATGCAAAAGAGATGACAGATCGATTTTTGTGTTGGTTAAAACGTCGAACAAGTCGGCAGGCGAGATTCAGGATCTGACGGCGGGAAAAGAAAAGGTCAGCATTCTGGTCGGAAAGCTGATTGAAGAACTGGCGGCGGATACAACGGGCGCATACGGATATACCCGTATTGGAGCCGTGGTCGGCGCGACTTATCCCGAGGAACTGAGGGAAATGCGGAAAAAACTGAAAAAAACATTCTTCCTTGTACCGGGGTACGGCGCTCAGGGGGGAACCGCCAAAGACGCTGCGGGCGCGTTTGACGACCGCGGAATCGGAGCTATCATAAACTCATCGCGGGCCGTTATCTGTGCTTGGATGAAAACAGGCAGAAACGGCGAGGATTTCAGGGAAGCCGCAGCCGATGAAGCCTTGAAAATGAAAGATGAAATGACAAGACATCTGAGCGTCTGAGCAATAATGGTATTGTGTTTGTCCAATGTTTGGTGTAAAATAGTTATATTATTGTAGGAGGGGTGAATATGAAGGATTTTAAAATCATTTTTAAAATTATCGCAGCGGTAATCGTTGTCAGCACCGCTGTCTGTACGATCGTCATTTTCAGAAAAGAACTGACAGAGCTTCTCTCCGGTGTAAAGCAAAAGCTTGAAAGCAAGAAAAACTGTTGCAGCGACTTTGCCGATTTCGACGATGTTTGAACGCCTTGACACAGGGGGGCCGTCTGTTATCTGATGGTCCCCCATGATTATTATTCGCGGATATTTCAAGTCAAAGACACAAGTCAAGACGAATAATATAAGCGTATACATAAAGCAGGAGGTAAGCATGAATCGCAATAGAATATTAACGGCATTAATCACCATACTCCTACTGTTCTCGCTGGCCGTTCCGGCCGGAGCCGTAAATTATCCGGATCTCCAGGGCCATTGGGCGAAACCGTACATGGAAGACATGAGCGAAAGAGGGATCATGAACGGTTACGCAGACGGAACCATGAAACCGGGAAACGACATAACGGGTGCGGAAACGCTTGCTATGCTTTCGCGTATATATGTTCTCACAGATGACGAGCGCGCAAGGGTTTACGATGACTTCGGTAAAACCGTTGAGGAGAAGATTCCGTCCTCCCTGTCATGGGCCTATCAGAATATGGCGGTATGCCTGGCCTCCGGAATAATTCGTACCGACGAGCTGAGCAATCTGGATTTCAGCAAACCGATTGAGAAGGAGATCCTTTCCGTTCTTCTGGTTCGTGCGATGAAGATGACGGGCAGCTTACCGGCTGCAATTCCGACATTTAACGACACAAGTGAAATTACTGCCGCGTATAGACCCTATGTCAGACTGCTTTACGACCTGGGCATTGTCACAGGCGATGACAAAAATTACTTTTTACCTCACGCTAATGTGCAGCGCGCCATCGTTGCTACGATGCTATCCAAAGCCCTGACTTATCTTGAATCCAATGATGCGGTTCCGGAACTGGTCGACTATATGGGCCTTGTGAAAACAGAGGGTATCATCGGTGTTATGACCGGCGATCAAATTGCTTTCACGGATTTTAACGGCTTGAAACGAACCTATACGCTTTCGCCGAACACGAAGCTGCACATTGAAGGCGAGATGGGAACTGCCGTTAGTTATGCCGGACGGCGCGTTTCTGTCTATATCAAGCCGCAAACCGGAGAGGTCAAGCGGGTTGCCGTTTCGGAAGACGATGCGCTTTGGGTGCAATCCCAGCTCAATAGGGCTGCCACAGCCACCGTGACCAAAACCGTTTACCTGTATGACCCGATTACAGGGATTACATCAAGCTATGTTCTCGCATCCGGGGTAAAGATGTTTTATGACGGACAGCCTGTCACCTTTACCGAACTGGTCGGGGGCAGATTTGTAACACTGAAGGTTGAGGCCGACAAGGTTACGGAGATTTATATCACCTCAGGCGACCTTGATATCACCGCTTCTGTTAAGAGCATTGTTTTTGATACAATATCACAGCTTTATCTTATTTCTCCGGACGGTGCGACTTTGAGCTTTGAACTGAACATTGCCAAGCTGCCGGCCATCCTTCGCAACGGGATACCGGTGGGCATTGACAGACTGAGGACCGGAGATAAGTTGACGGTTCAAATACGGCAATGCGCTGTTGCGGCGATTACCCTTGAAGGCCAGGAAGCAACTACCTCGGGTGTTCTTACTGCGATTTCGACCACAGCCGAAGGCACTTCGCTTTCTATCCGCACGCAGGCCGGCTCCGACTATACTTATAAGCTTGACATGGCGGCCGCAATCTGGAGCGGCAAAGAGGAAATCAGGCTGGCCGATCTGGAAATCGGGGACGAGCTTTCACTTGTCATTTTCGGTGACAGGATAAGCGATGTCTATCTGATCAAATCGGAATCGTCCTCCACCAAGGTTAGCGGAATCGTGCTCACGGTGGACACATCCAAAAGGCAGATCATTATCAAGTCCGCAAGCAGCCTGATCTATGTCAATGTGAAGACGACGACACCGATTATTGTCGCTTCATCGGGCAGCTCGGTCGGCATTTCGGGATTAACGCCCCAATCCAATGTCGTTATTTATGGCATATACACCTCGTCAAATCAGTTTTCAGCCTCTTCCATTGTCATAGAATAAGCAAAAATAAGAGCTGACTGCTAACGGCTATGATACGGTGCTGCCGCAGGGCATGGACCGTATCATAGCCGTTTTGTGACTGTACCGTTCTTAAATTTAAATGAATAACGGTACTTTGTCCACACGGCGTATAAAAAAATATGTTATACTATTCTCCTGCATTTTTAACGGAGAATAGTATAATCCCACTTAACGCGTTTAGTATAAATTATCCGTTTTCTAAGCGCTGTTTTTTAGACCGCGTCACCGGCATTATTACCGGGGCCGCCCGGCACAAGACGCACATGTGTCAGAATACTGCCGATATTAGAATACTGTTTGTATGCCTAACGTATAGTATAGGTAAATGCCGATGTGATGAGTCAATTATGAAAGTCGTGAAAAAATGAAGCCGATCATTGATATCCCCGATAATATGTTTCTTTCAATGCTTCTTTTGATACCTTTGATTTTTCTGTGGCGGATGCTGGCGGTTCATCTTGCCGGTAAACGCGGGTACAAAACGACAATCTCTCATGAAGCCGGCGTGGTTTTATTTTTGATATTCTTGGCTGTTCTTTCTTCACAGACGATATGGCCAAACAGCACAACAGCGGAAACACGCATGCCGAATATTAACCTGATCCCTTTTAAGGTTTTAAGTATTGCATACAGGGATTATGTCTATAATCATTCTCTGGACTATTTCCTGATCAGCTTGACCGGAAATATCGCAATGTTTATCCCGATCGGCTTTTTCATTCCTCTGCTTTACCGGGCATCATTAAAAAAGACCTTGCTTTCGGGCTTTGCCGTATCTCTTTTCATCGAAATTTACCAGCTGCCGCTTTTAAGATGGACGGATGTGGACGATTTGTGGCTAAATACCCTCGGCGCGCTGTTGGGTTATATGGCATACGCCGTAATCATCCGGCTGTTTCCGGTAATCTCCCAAAAGTGTAAAATGGTCAGAAAGACCCCGGGCTGATTAAAACCGCGGTCCTGCTGACACAGTTTGTTCAGAAGATAAAGGAGCAAAAATGGATAAGGAACTTTTAAAAAGGTATCAGGTACTAAAAAACAAAGTCGTTAACAGAAAAGAGGAATTTTCCGAGCTGATTGCGTTCATCGAAAAAAGGACCTCCTGGATGACGGCGCCGGCCAGCACACGGTTTCATCTGTGTTCTGAAAACGGGCTGCTTGAGCATTCGGTGAATGTCGCTGAAACAATGATTCGGTTAAAAGATGCGCTTTACCCTTTGATTGACGACGAGACCTGTGTCATCGTTGCACTGCTGCACGACCTGGGTAAAGCCGGTATGCCCGGAAAGCCGCAATATCTGAAAAACGAACCGAGTGACAGGCAGAGGCGCACCGGTTATCCGATAAACAGGCCTTATCGGTTTAACAACGAATTGACGTATTTAAGTGTTCCGTTACGAAGCTTATATCTCGCTTTGCCGTTTATTCCGCTTTCCGAGGAAGAAGCGCAGGCGATTGCCTATCATGACGGTCAATATGTCGAAGACAACCGTTCCTCGGCAACCAAAGAGGCTCCGCTTACGCTGCTTTTGCAGTACGCGGACAACTGGAGCAGTTTCGTTATCGAGGGACGGCCGGAGCCGTGACGACCGGTCTGATGAAAATGCAAGGGGGAATGCCATGGGCATTCCCCCTTTTATACAAAATTACCGGATTTCGACCGTGTTCAGCCGAGGAGCTGAAGCACACCCTGGGGCAGTGCGTTGGCTTGAGCCAGCATTGCGGTCGAGGCCTGGAACAGAATATTGTTTCTCGTGAAGTTGGTCATCTCTTTTGCCATATCCACATCGCGGATACGGCTCTCGGCTGCCTGGAGGTTCTCGGCCGATGTGTCGAGGTTCGCGATTTTGTGGTTCAAGCGGTTCTGCAGGGCACCCAGTGATGCGCGCTGGGTGGAAACCTGATTGACGGCGCTGTTAACTTGGGTGACGGCCGTGGAGGCGTCTGCGCGGTTTGAAATGTTTGCCTCGCTGATACCGAGGAACTGGGAGTCCATCTTTTCAATGCTGATCCGAAGTTCATCGTACTGATTAGCGCCGGTCTGGATGGTCGAAGGATCGCTTTTCGAGGAGCTGACTGTGATCTGGATTGTCGCGCTGGCTCCGGCATTGATGTTAACAGCGGTCGCAGAGCTTGGATCGATATCGGACTTGGCTATCGTTGCAGCGAGCTTTACGCTGACGCCGCTGTTGGCGAAATACAGCGTAGACATGTTGTTTTGAAGTTCGATGGCTTCACCGTTGAGAGAAGCGACATGCTTGTAGGTTGCTGCTTTTGCGGCAACGCCGCCGCTCAGCGTGAGCGAGCCGCTGACGCCCCAGTTGTCGGAGTTGATCGAAGCGGAGGAGCCGTTTGTGATTTCAAGTTCTCCGATGTCGCCGAAATCAAGAGTGTCGGATGCGCCGGGGGCGAGAGATGCCGGTCCGTCAACCTTGCGGACTTCGCCGGTGGTGCCGTTTGTCATCGTGAATTTACCGTCAGAAAAGCCAAGAGTCCAGGTGCCGTTGACCGTGTCGCTCTCAACGCCGCCGCCATAAGTAAATGTCGCGGTGACGCCTGAGATAGAGGATGCAATGTTATTCGCTGTCTCAGTCGCAGCGGCTGCCGTAACAGCGGAGGTCTTCAATACGGCGGAGGCTGTAATGGTATAGGTACCATCGGCCGTAGAAGAGCTTGCCCAGCCCATTGTTCCGGGTGCGTTGGAAACCGCGGACTTTAAGTTACTGGCAAAGGTGCCGTCGATAAGGGGCTGATCATTGAACTTGGTTTTAGACGCAATGTCGTTGATTTCGGAAATCAACTGCTGGAATTCCTTGTTCAGCGCGTCTCTGTCAACCGTTGTTTCGTTGGTATCGGAAGCCGACTGGACTGCGAGTTCACGCATGCGCTGAAGAATATTGTGGGTCTCCTGAAGCGCGCCTTCAGCGGTCTGTACCAGAGAAATGGCATCCTGAGAGTTTTTCGAAGCCATGGTCAGGCCGCGGATCTGCGCGCGCATTTTTTCGGAAATCGCGAGGCCCGCAGCGTCGTCGCCTGCGCGGTTGATGCGGTAGCCCGAAGATAGCTTTTCAACAGACTTGCCGATCAACGTATTGTTGATTCCGTACTGCCTGTGGGCATTGAGAGCCGTAATGTTGTTGTTGATGCGCATTTGTTTTTCCTCCTTGAAAAATCATTTAAAATGGCGGGCATCCTTGCCCGGAGCGTTTTTAACAAGATCCTTGCCGAGTGGCGCCTCCCGGTGTCGGGTCTTTTACGCTTCTGCTATTAATGTCGGATAAATAATTTTTATCTTTAGCTTAATTTTGTATTATTTATATAATAATTACTAGTTTATGCAGAAAAAGCGAATAAAAAATTACATGAATATGTTAAAGTTACATAATTGTAACTGCGCAAATACCAAAATTCGGTTGAATTATCTTGAACAAAGTGTTAAAATCGTAAAGATGTCGAAAATTGTCTTGTTTTTGGTAATACTGTCTGTAGGAGAGAATGCCGGTGAGGAAGCTGCTGGATTCCATTACAAAATCTCTGAAAGGTTTTTTTGATAGGCTGACAAAGAAAGAAAAAGTCCGTCTTACCGTATTGGCTGTCGTTATCATCGTACTTAGTATCATCATCGCATCCGTTCTGGGTAAAACGCGGTTCGGCGTATTGTATTCGGGTCTCAGCGAAGCGGATGCGGGAGCAATATTAGCCGCATTGGAGGATATGAGCGTTGAAACGAGAACGCAGGGCGGCGGGACCATACTAGTCCCGGAGGAAAGAATCAGCGAGCTTCGCATGCGGCTTTCCGCCGAGGGATATCAATCGGGAGATTTTGATTACGATATTTTTCAAAATGCCACGGGTTTCGGAACGACGGATATCGAAAAACAAACATACCTGCAGTTTCAGCTGCAGGCCAATTTGCGGGATTACATCATGAAACTGGAACGTATCGAGGACTGTATGGTGATGTTGACCTTACCGAAGGAGTCCTCTTATGTCCTGTCCGCAAACAACGAACCGGCCAGTGCCGCTGTCTACATTAAGGTAAAGGGCGGAGGGAGGCTGACCGGAGACGAAGCTAATGCGATAGCGGAAACCGCATCAAAGGCCATACCGGGGCTGACGGCGGAAAACATCAGTATCATTGATTTTAAAATGCATCTTTATACGATCGGGGACCAGGATTTCTCGGGGTCTTCTTCCGGTGTTACTCGGCAGTATGAACTGAAAAAAGAAATTGAAGAGCAGCTGGAACAACAGGTGATGAACCTTCTTGCCCCCGTATACGGAACGGGAAGCCTGGAAACCGCCGTGAATGTGACATTGAACTTTGACAATGAAATTGTCGAATCCATTGAGTTTTCCCCGCCCATCGAGGATGAGACGGAAGGTATTGTCATCAGCATGTCCGAACTGTATGAAAACTCCAGAACCGGAACAGAGGGAGCGGGTATTGCGGGAACGGATTCCAATGCGGTGGGCACTGCCGAATACCCTTACGGCGCGCTCGGTGAAAATGAGTTATACAGCAAGGTACTGAAAGAAGCAAATTACGAAATAAACAAAACAACAACGCAGATCCAAAAAGCGAAGGGGACGATCAAAGATCTGTCCATAGCGATATTGATTGACAGCGAAACGATTGACGCGGACTATACGGACAGCGTCAGAAATCTGGTTGCCAAAGCTATCGGTGTTTCGAATGATTATATCACGGTAGAAAGGCTGCCGTTTATGCGGACGAATAACGAGCTGGAAGAGCAGCTCCAGGAGCAATCCGACTATATAAAATCCATTCAATTCAAAGAAACGCTGGCCATCGTGTTAAAATACGCCGTGATATTTGTACTGATTTTATTGGCTTTCATATTTGTCATGTCTGTCATTCGCGCTGCCTTCGGAAAGAATGAAGAGGAAGCGGTTCTTGTAACGGGCGGCAGCATTGATTATATTACCGGGGATGAAGAGGAAGAGGAAGAGACGATCTCCGAATTTCAGGATTTAGATTTAAGCAAAAAGTCAGACGGTGTCATGCAGATAGAAAAACTGATCGAAAGGGATCCGGAGGCCGTTGCCCAGCTTCTTCGCAACTGGCTGTCAGAGGACTAAGCCGGTGCATGCTTTAAGCTTGTCCTTTTCAGGTCGCAAAGGCTGCGGCGCTGTACGGCTTTATAATACTATTAAAGGGTGATTTGCGATGGTTTCTGGTCATGGGTTAACGCCCAAGGAAAAAGCGGCTGTTCTTTTGATAAGCTTGGGAAAAGATTATTCCGCAGAGCTATACAGACATATGACCGAGGAAGAAATCAGCCAGATGACACTCAGCATCACGACAATGCGCCGTATTGAACCCAGTGTAAAAGAAGAAATAATAAGAGAGTTTTATGAGATGTGCCTTGCCCAGAAGTTCATCAGCGAGGGAGGGATCGGATACGCACGCGATATTCTTGAAAAAGCATTCGGTTCCGAAAAAGCCAATGAACTCATCCATAAACTCTCCTCATCGCTTCAGGTACGTCCGTTCGACTTTATTCGGAGAGCGGATGCCAGCCAGATATTGAATGTCATTCACAACGAGTACCCGCAGACGATTGCATTGGTGTTATCCTACATAGAACCAAAACAGGCCGCAGCCGTTCTGGCATCTCTGCCTGCGGATCGTCAGGCTGAAATTGTAGGAAGGATTGCCAATATGGGCAGCACATCTCCCGAATATGTTAAGGATGCTGAGCGGATATTGGAAAGAAAAATTACATCGATGGGCTATACCGATCAAATTGCGGTCGGGGGAATAGATGCCATTGTAGGAATCATTAATGCGCTTGATCGAAGCTCTGAGAAAAATATTCTCGAGAGCCTCGATATTCACGACAGCGATCTTGCCGAAGAAATCCGCAAACGCCTGTTCGTGTTTGAAGACATCGCAAAGCTGACCAATATCGTAATTCAGCGTATTCTTAAGGAAATCAGCAACCAGGATCTTGCAATAGCTCTGAAGCTTGCGACGGAAGAAGTGACAAAGGCGATATTCAGTAATATATCCAAACGGCTGCAGGAAATGATCAAGGACGACATGGATGTCATGGGACCTGTGCGTGTACGTGATGTCGAAGAAGCGCAGCAGAGAATTGTCAACGTAATCCGCAAACTGGAAGATGACGGCGAGATCATAATTTCCCGCGGAGAGGAAGATGATTTGGTTGTTTAGAATTGACCGTACGCTTGTCAATTTGGAGAGTATTGAGGCCAATGTTGAAAGGAAAAGAACCGAGCCTCTTGTCCGGATGATGAGTGCGCCGGGCGGTACAGTACAAAAAAAGCCCTCGCAGCAGGCTTCTTCGGATGAGAACAATCAAAAGCAAAAGCAGGTTTCCTCGATTGCTGAGGAGATAATAAGCCAGGCGTTGGTAAAAGCAAAAGCGATTATACGGGAAGCAGAGGCGGAAGCGCTGGAAATCAAGAAGCTTGCCCGCCAGAGAGGCTATGATGAGGGAATCTTTAAAGCCGACGCGCTCATTGAAGCGGCCATAGAAAAGGATAAGGATCAGTTAAAGAACATCATTCTCCGGATTGAGGAGAAAAGACGCGAGATGTTTGACAGCATGGAAAGCGAAATGCTGCGCCTGACCTTTTCCATTATTAAGAAGGTGTTTAGCCAAGTCAGTAAAAGCGACAGCTCTTTGTTTGAATCCATGATATCAAACGCTTTAATGCAGATGAATAAAGAAGGCAAGATAACGATACGCGTCAATACAGAGGAGTATGAACGCTTTTTTTCTGCAGGTGACATGTCTTTTGTTATAGGAGACAAATTACTGACCGCCGCCGTATTGCCCGATCCCAATATGAACTGCGGAGATTGCATCATCGAATCCGAGGGGGAAACCGTAAACGCGGGTATTAATAACCAGCTCAGGAGAATCGAAATTGCGTTTCAACAGGCGGATGGTGTACCGGTATGAAGACCATCGATTTTGAAAAATATCACCGCATATTAAAAACCGTTGATCCGCTGGAATATGGCGGACGTGTATCTAAAATTGTCGGACTTACGGTTGAAGCCTGCGGACCTGCGTCAAAGATCGGGGATATCTGCAATATCTATACGATGAACATGGAGAAATACATAAGGTCCGAGATAGTGGGTTTTCGGGAAAACAATGTGATTTTAATGCCTTTCGGCAATCTTGAGGGAGTCGGGCTCGGAAGCCATGTCGTGTTCACAAAAAAGCCTTTGTATGTGCCTGTCGGCCGCAGCTTGATCGGAAGAGTCATTGATGCGCTCGGAAATCCATATGACGATATGGAAGAGCCCGTTCCTGAAGCTTTTTATCCTGTGGATAACAAACCTCCGAATCCGATGACACGAAATCGCATTCGTGACATATTGCCGCTCGGCGTTAAATCAATTGACGGACTCATGACGATCGGAAGCGGACAGAGGATCGGCATTTTTGCGGGCTCCGGGGTTGGTAAAAGCACACTGCTGGGTATGATGGCTAAATACGCGGTTTCGGATTTGAACGTTATTGTACTTGTCGGCGAGCGGGGCCGCGAGGTCAGGGATTTTATTGAAAAGGATCTGGGAGAGGAAGGACTGAAGAAGTCTGTTTTGGTTGTCGCTACATCAGACCAGCCCGCGCTTATGAGGCTGAAATGTGCGATGGTGGGAACAAGCGTTGCAGAATTTTTCAGGGATAAGGGGTATAAGGTCCTGCTGTTAATGGATTCGCTGACACGGTTTGCCATGGCACAAAGAGAAATCGGAATGGCAACGGGCGAGCCTCCCGTGTCAAGAGGATTTCCGCCCTCGGTCTATACGATCTTACCGAAGCTTTTGGAACGGTCGGGCAACTCGGACAAGGGGTCGATTACAGGACTCTATACAGTCCTTGTAGAGGGAGACGATATGAATGAGCCCGTATCGGATACGGTTCGGGGGATTCTTGACGGGCATTTGGTTCTTTCCCGCAGCCTGGCCAACAGCAATCATTATCCGCCGGTTGATATCCTCGGCAGTGTCAGCCGCATCATGCCGGACATTGTCACAAAGGAGCATTATCAAATGGCCGGAATGATCAAAAACCTGATATCCGTATACAGAGAAGCGGAGGATTTGATCAATATCGGCGCATATAAGCAGGGAGCCAATCCCGAAATCGACGCCGCTGTCAGATTACAGCCGGAAATCAAGTCGTTTTTGAAACAGGACATGGTCGAGCAGTTCACATTTGATCAAACACTTCGGCTGATAAAGCAGATTGTTGATGGTTTGAACACATGAAAAAGTTCAAATTCTCTTTACAGTCTATTTTCGATTATATTCAAACTGTTGAAAAGTCGCAGATAGCAGATTTGAATAATGCGATGATTCTGGTCAAGCAGCTTTATGAGCAAAAAAACATGCTGGAAGAGGCGTATAACCGCAATCTGGCGTCTCAGGCCGAAGTGTTAAAACGTAATATGGATTTACCTGAAGAACTCAATAAGCATGATGCCTATTTCAGATATCTTCGCGATGAAAAAAAAGAGCTGCTGCAAAAAATCAAGAAGGCCGAAGACGAGAGAGATAAATGCCGCGATAAACTGGTCGAAACCAAAAAACAGATAAAAACGTACACCAAACTCAAAGACGAGCAATACAGACTATACTTACAGGAGTTGCAGAGCGAGGAAGAAAAGGAAATTGGGGACCTGATTTCCTTTAACAAAGTCTCCGGCCTCGCGGACAAAGGTATCCGCGAAATGGCTGACATATAGGGAAGCCGCGCAAATTCGCTATATCAAAAGAACCTGCGGCATCAAAGCCGCGCATGCCTGCAGCGGTTGGGATAGCTTTTTTCGTTCTGGCTTGTTCGGCTTATCGATTAAAGACCTTATGCAGCAAGGGGGGAGCCTCATTTCGTCCGCTCTTGGAAAGGATTTGGTTATGCATGGCCAATAATAAACAGGTTGTAAAAAAGAAAAAAGGCAAAGCCTTCAAAATTGCGGTTTCCGTTTTTTTGATTCTTGCTGTCGCGGGTTTTTTGGTCATCTCGCTGATGTATAATCTGTTTTCTGTTCGCGATAGTTTACTGAAAACCGCATATTCAATGGACCCGGATTTTGTGGCTGCCGGGCAATTGCGCGATCAGCTGGCGCAAAAAGAAACGGAGCTTGCGGATCGGGAAAGCAAGGTGTCGGCCGAAGAGCAAAGATTGGCTGAGCTGAAGAAAAAACTTGATGAAAGAAAAAAGGAACTTGATCAAAGGGAAAGTGAAAGCATTCCGATCTACCGCCGCCCGATGACGGAGGATGAACTGGGGGATATGAAATCGATCGGAAAAATCTATGCAGAAATGCAGCCTGAGGATGCCGCAGCGATTTTGATTTCTTTATACAGTACCGAGGACATGGCGGCTGTTTTGTACCATATGTCCGAGAAAAGCTCGGCGGCTATTCTGTCTGCCATGGACACGACGGTTGCAGCGGAAATAACCGATATGCTGCTGCATGAATAGCGATTAAAAAGCGTTTCAGATAAACACAGAATGTAAACAGACCAGGTGAAGCAGCGTGAAAAACCTTTCACGTACGGAAGAAATCGATTTGGCCGCCAAATATAACGGCGGCCATTTGCTGGCGCGATACATGTATCGCGTTTCGCACAATCGATTTTTCCTGACACTTTGTGCTGCCGCTTCGCGGCAGAATGGAGATTATCATAAAGAGAGGGGCCGGAGAAAGACCCCTCTCTTTTTAAACGCTCCAGGTGGCGCAATTTAGGCGGACGGCATAAGCCTGCCGAAAAATTACTTCTTGATATATATGGAGAAACGAATATAATGAATATAATAATGTATGGCGTTCGTGACCGGGGTAATTGATATGCCCGGCAGACATGCGGGTTAACCATAGTGACGATCGATAACAGTTAAAGGTAGGTTAAGCGGTGGGATATAAAAACGCAACAGGATATATATACGACATACAAGGCTATGCTGTACACGACGGACCGGGAATTCGCACAACAGTCTTCACCAAAGGTTGTCCTTTGCACTGCCTCTGGTGCCATAGCCCGGAATCGCAATACCATGAGTTTGAACTGGGCTATTTGCCGTTAAAGTGCTTGGGCACCGACCTGTGTCAAAATGCGTGCCTTGAGGCCTGCCCGGAGAACGCAATATCAAAAGATGAACCCGTGCAGATGCTTGACGGGTCGGGAGTAATACATAAGGCAAAAATTGACCGCGAAAAATGCGCAGGCTGTTTACAGTGTGTCGGAGCATGTGTTACAAAGGCGCTTTATCCCTCGGGCTGGGAGACAACGGTTGATGAGGTATTCAGCCGCGTCATTAAAGATCGCGGGTTCTTCAATAACGGCGGCGGAATAACCATTTCCGGCGGGGAGCCAATGGCCCAGTTTGCGTTCACCTGTAATCTGGCGAAACGGCTGAAGGAAAGCGGAATACATATCTGCCTGGATACAACGGGTTTTGCCGCCACGAATTTATTCGAAGAAATTTTACCGTATATCGACTTGTTTTTGTATGACATCAAACACCTGGACACGGCAATGCACAAGAAGCTTACAGGAGTCGGAAATGAACAGATCCTAAAAAACGCCCGGTTTCTGGCTGAGAACGGAGGCGCTTTGCAAATAAGGGTTCCGGTTATTCCAAAACTGACCGACAAGGAAAGCAATCTTCGGCAGACGGCAGAGTTTTGCGTATCGCTCGGCGAGGCGGTGAAGCTGGTACAGCTTCTGCCTTATCATAAGACGGGTCGTATGAAATATGACCGTTTGGGCTGGCATTATAAGCTGGCTAATGTTGAACCTCCCAAAGAAGAGTTTATGCAAAAGGCGCTGGAAATGTTCCGGAGTTACGGCTTGAACTGCCGGCTGCATTAGTAGACTAAACGCGCCTGATGGGTGCGAGAAGGAGTATAGCATGAAAAAGTTTGATATCCCCGTTTCAGAGCGTATTCAGGGACTCAAAGCGAAACGTGAGCGAATCAACAATGATCTGCGCTTGAATTTCGAGCGCAATCGCATCATCACCGAGTACTATAAAAATCACGAGAAAGAGTATCCGGTACTCAAACGCGCAGGCTATCTTTATACGTGGTGTGCGACGCGAAAGATCAACATCGACGACGATGATATTTTTCTCGGCGATGCCGGTCCGCAATGCCGCACGGTGCATTTTGACATTGAACAAACCGGTCAGAGCTGGTTGCGCGGATGCTTCGGCGACACCGACGAGCGGTTTCGAGCCGCATGGCAGGTACCGGGTAGCATCTGGGTAGACGACGAGGACCGCAAATGGGTACTGGAAGCCGCAGATTACTGGAAAGGCAAGGACATCGGTGCGACAGCTCGCGGGCTGTTTCCGCCGGAGTTTACGGAAAAGGCCGGTCCGTATCTCAATGAACTGACCGGTACATATCCGGGACACTTCAATCCCAATTACGAGCGGGCCGTTACGGTAGGCTTCGGTAAGGTGCGCCGGACAGCTATCGAAAAACTGGAGGAAATCCGAAAGCACACAACCGCAGACAACGTTCGCAGCGAACTGTTCTACCGCGGGATTGTCAGGGTTTGCGATGGGATGATCCTGATGAGCAAGCGCTATGCCGAGGGGTGCCGTAAAGCGGCGGAAACGGCAGCAACGCCTGAACGCCGTGCGGAGCTGCTGAAAATGGCTGACTCCTGCGACTGGATCATTGAAAACCCCGCCAGAAATTTATGGGAAGGTTTCCAAACCATATTCTTCTACCAGTATCTTTTGACAGCGGACGGAACACATTGGGCAGATTCACCGGGGCTTATCGACAGCTTTCTCGGACCGTTGCTGGAAAACGATCTGAAAACCGGCGCCCTGACCCGCGAACAGGCGCAGGAACTGTGTGACGCGTTTCTTTTGCATATCGGCGATCAGATAATCATGTTTCCAAAGCCTAACAATGATCAGCTTATTGACGCACACAAGAATGGAAAGAGGATGTTTGACCTTCAGGGCGGTATGCAAAATATCGCGGCAGGCAGCCTTATCACCCTTGGCGGCCTGAAAACGGACGGTACGGGCGACTACAATCTTGCCACAGAGATGCTGCTGCTGGCCTACTACCGGATGCGTGTTGCCGAGCCAAGTCTCGCCCTGCGCATCAACAAGCATACGCCGGACCGAATCTGGGAACTTGGCATAGCCTGTAGTAAGCGTTCGGGCGGTTTACCGCAATTTAATAATGACGATGTGATTATCCAGACCATGCTGGATAAAGGCGTGACGCTTGAGGATGCCAGACGGTATGCCGTTTTCGGTTGTGTTGAGCCGGCAATCAGCGGCAAGGAATGGTCGATGGCAAGCAACTGCGGCGGTTTCGGCGGTGGATCAAGCCTGATTAACGTGCTTCAATACGTTATTCACGGCAACGTCAACCCAATGACCGGCGCAGAGGGATCACTACCGTGTAAAAAGCTATACGAATACGAGTCCTTTGAGGAACTGCAGGCAGAGATGGAACGGCAAATCAAGTATTATATCGACTACGCGGCCAGGCTGTATCACTTCGCCGCACTTGTATTTAACCACGAGTGGCCTTGCCTTTCAGCCTCTGTTATGACTGAGGGTTGTCTCGAGTCCGGTAAGGACGTCACCTGGGGCGGTGCAAAGTATAACGGCATGGGCTCTATGTTCAGCGCGGTTGCGACGGTTGGCGACAGTCTGATGACGATCAAGAAGCTCTGCTTTGACGATAAAACCGTATCTACACGCGAGCTGTATGACGCGCTGTGTGCAGACTGGAAGGGCTATGAGATGCTCCGCCAGAGAATCCTTAATGAGGTGCCGTTTTACGGCAACGATTACGATGAACCTGACTCTTTGGTTAAGTGGTTTACCAACCTCTGGGCAGATCACTTTAATTCGCGGCCGGGTGTAAACAACGGAACGAATAACTGCGGAGCGCTTGACTTATACTGGGTCTGGGGCGGAAAAATGACGTGGGCGACACCGGACGGCAGAAAAACAGGCGATACGCTTTCACCATCAAGCGATCCGCGTCAGGACGCTGTAAAGAACGGCCCCCTGGCGTATGTAAAAAGCGTTTCTAAGATGCCATGGGATAAGTTGCGCTGCGGCGGAGCGATCAACCTGCGGTTTGATGCGAATTCCGTCCGCGGCGAGGATGCCGCATCCAAGGTGCGGGAATTGATTGAGTCCTACTTTGCGATGGGAGGAATTCAGTTCCACTTCACGGTTGCGGATACGGAAATCATGCGCGCGGCGCAGAAGGACCCGCAAGATTATCAGGATCTGATTGTCCGTATTGCCGGATTCTCCGCGTATTTCACCCATATGTCATTTGACGATCAGGAGAACTATATTGCCAGATATGAAATTGGCGTATGACAAAAGGATTTTGGCATTTGACAAAGAATTTTGGCATTTGACAAAAGAATTTTGGCATTTGGTACGGACACCCCGCCGCGCCTTGGGTCAATCTAAATAGCAAAGGGACTGCGGCAGAGCAGCCCGAAAAAACAGAGCCGAGTGACTGCGTAAGCAAATCACAAAGGCTCTGTTTTGTTCTTAGCCGGCAGTGAGCCTGAACGGAGAAGGAGCAGGGATTAAATCCGCAAGAGAAAGGATGTCGTGCATACGCGTGAAAAGAACGGTTTTAGCGCTCCTGACCGGATGTGTTATTTTTCGTTCGGCAATATAGGCATATTTTAAGAATTTCTTTTAATAATTACTGGATTAATTTAGTTTTCATCCGATAAAAATAGTGAATCAAACATTTTGAAAGGGGGTGAATGTATGAATATCATACCGATCATCGGCGAAAACCGCGAAGCAGGTGTAAAGCTCCAACCGGAACAGGATTTGTCAAAGACAGTCAGCGAAGCATTTTTTATCATTTATGAAACGCAAAACACCATATTTGAAAACGGATTACGGCTGGCTGAGGGTACAATCAATGAATTGAAGGAAGAAGCGGACAAACATGAAAATCCGCAGCAAGCAGATATAAGCCGTTACTTTCCGATGAATGTGATTTTACCCGGCACGTTTTACGAGCGGATCGACATTTTATCGAAAATGTCTCTTATCGAAGCAGGTATGCAGCAGATATCACCTGATCCGGTTAACCCGGAAAGGACGCAAACGAAAGACGAACCGGTCATTTCTATTCTCGAAGGGAATATCAAGGATATTGGTCCTTTAAAAATTCAGTCTACCGTTCAACAAGCAGAAGTACCCGTTGAATTGCAGCCGGAAAAGCAGAGGGCCGTGGCACGGATGCCGCAATTTACGCAATACGCTGACGAGCCTGATAAATATAAGAAAGATTCAGCTCCGCTTATCGTTAACGGCGACGTTTTGTGCCCTTTGGAGAATGCAAATGACCTGAGTGCCCCCGAAGCGGTCGGCGCTGCAAATGACGCGGATAAGAGCCCGGCGGATGACGGAACAAAAAAGAATATCGGGGACAGGCGTAGGGCGTCCGGATTACCTCAGGTTGATCTTGGGACGGAAAAGGTCAGAGCGGCCATTATGCTTGAGGAAGCGTCTTATACCCGCTCAAAACCGGTACAGGCAACGACGGAAAACCTGTTTGACACAATGGTGAAAGAAATCGAACTGTTTAAAACAGACGAGTCTAACCAAATGATCATCCAATTGAAACCCGAATTTCTCGGTAAGGTAACCATTTCGCTGTCTATTGAAGGTCAGGGCCTGCATGTGAAAATCCGCACCGAAGATCCGGGGATTAAAAGCTTGATAGGTGGGCAGATCAGCCAGCTTGCGCAATCGCTTGCCGATAAGGGAATCAGGGTATCGGATATCGATGTCGCATACAACGGAATATTAAACCAAAACAGCGAGCAACCGCAGGAAAGGCAAGAGCCCCGGAAGCAAAACGAAACGCGTTATCGCAGAGCGGCCGGAGGCATAAGTACGCAGGCGCTCTTGTTTATGCCAACGGACGAAATGGATGTGTCTGTTTTGGATATGATGCTGAGCTCAGTGGAGTTTCGGGCTTAGAAAGGGAACATAACGTGAAAGTACTTTCACGCCGTAAAAATACTTTCACGCTGTAAAAAACCTTTCACACACGGAAGAAATCGATTTAGCCGCCAAATATGACGGTGGACATTTGCTCAATCGATTTTTCCTGACTATTTGTGCTGCCGCTTCGCGGCAGAATGGAGGTTATCATGGCATCTTCCGCATCGAATACGGTATCTGGCACCGGATTGCGCGGCTATGAGGAATATCAAAACCAATTACGAACAGCAGGCAATAAGCTGGGCCAAAGTGAATTTTTAAAGCTTCTTGCCGCACAGCTTCAATATCAGGATCCGATGGAGCCGACAAAGGATTCCGATTTTATCGCTCAGCTGGCGCAGTTTTCCTCTCTTCAACAAATGGAATCGCTCAGCAGCGTCATGACAACTTTTCAATACTTCGGGCTTGCCGGGAAATTTATATCGGGTGAGACTACCTTGGCGGACGGCACAACGGCTGTCCTATACGGCATGGTGGACAGGGTGGTTTCCGCAGACGGCGAGACATATGTGCAAATCGGAGATCAAATGCTTGAAGCATCGAAAATTACCGAGGTCTACGATAAGGATTTATTCAGCGGTGACAACAACCGGCTTCTGGAGGCAGCGAATATCATCGGATGCACAGTCAAGGCAAACATTACCGATACCGACACCGGTGAAACAACAGAATATTCAGGCGTGGTAACACGCGTTTCTACAGAGGACAACAGACTGTACGCATACATTACCGACAGTGAAGTCAGGATTCCTGTCAGCAGTATAACCGATATAAAAAAATGATATAAACGGAGGATAACATTATGATGCGATCTCTATATTCCGGGGTATCCGGTTTGAAGAATCATCAGGCCAGAATGGATGTCATCGGCAACAACATTTCAAACGTTAATACTGCGGCATATAAATCCAGCCGCGTTGTTTTTCAGGATATATACAGCCAGACGGTCAAAACAGCTTCTGCGGGTACGGCGACCTTGGGCGGTACGAATCCCGCTCAAATCGGACTGGGCGTATCACTGGGCGCAATCGATATTATTTTTACCAGTTCGGCGACGCAGCGTACGGATAACCCTTCCGATCTTGCGATAGAAGGCGATGGCTTCTTCGTTATCGATATAAACGGGTCCGATGTGGGCGGTATGTCTTATACGCGTGCCGGTAATTTCTATGTTGATAACGCCGGTTATCTTGTAACCTCCGACGGATACTTTGTCATGGGTTATGATCCGGCCGCCACGCCATCTTCCGGCACATTGGAGCAAATCAATCTTACGGGCTATACCGGAATTACTTTCGATGACAAGGGCATGATCTGGGGACTGGACAGCACGGATACAAAAGTGGCCGTATCCAAAATCGCTTTGGCCCTCTTTACAAATAACAGCGGATTGGAAAAGATGGGCGGAAGTCTGTATTCGGAGACGGGAAGCTCGGGAGAACCAGTGTTTTCGGTAGCGCAGCAGGGGGGCGCCGGCAAGATTAACCCCGGTGGGCTTGAAATGTCCAATGTCGACCTGGCGTCGGAGTTTACGGATATGATCGTGACGCAAAGAGGCTTTCAGGCCAATTCCCGAATCATCACAACCTCGGACGCTTTGCTCGAAGAATTGGTTAACCTGAAGAGATAGGAAGCTAAAATATAAAGGTGCAGCGGTATGCGGTATGCCTGCCGCTGCGCCGGTATAACGTTGGTATGAGGGGAGATTTCTTCATGATCATGGTTACACGAATAAACAAGGTTGAGCGGTTTTACATCAACGAGGAACTGATTGAATTTATTGAAGAGACTCCCGATACGGTAATTTCCATGGAGTCCGGAAAAAAAGTTGTCGTCATGGAAAACGCAGGTACGGTCATAGATCGGATTATTCAAGAAAAAAGGAAATTGTATCGTTATTGGGATGAGAAAGAATAATTTTATCGGATCTGATCGTAACCGATTTACCGGAGCCATACCGCGATACCCGGCGCATTGGGCATTGTAAAGCGGGCAGAGATGAGGAAACGTAAAGAAATCCGGCGCTATTGCGAGATCAATTCCCGCATACGCCGGTTATCGATAAGGTAGGTGGATCCCTCTGGAAATTACAACAATTTTCGGAATGCTGTTTGGGTTGGTTTGCATTGTAATCAGCATACTGCTCGATGGCAGTGTGCTCGGATTCGTTGATGTCGCATCGATGTTTATCGTGTTCGGCGGAGTTATTGCATCGACAATCATATCCTACCCGTTAAGCGTTTTAAAAGGTCTGGTCAAAGTAATCGGAAACGCGTTCAAGACAAAAAAGACCGATTTTCATGCGGATGTCGAGAACATTTTACGCATAGCAAATATCGCAAGGCGGGAAGGCATTTTAGCTCTGGAAGAATCGGCCGGTAACCTGGAAGATCCTTTTTTGAAGAAAGGAATCATGCTGATTGTCGACGGCTCGGATCCCGAGCTGGTCCGCAGTATTCTTGAAACGGAACTCGCGTTTATTAAGGAAAGGCACAGCCAGGGACAAGCGGTTTTGCTGAGTATGTCTTCGTATTCGCCGGCATACGGTATGATCGGTACGCTAATCGGCCTTATTAATATGCTGAAAAAACTGGATGACCCGTCTAACATCGGGCCCTCAATGGCTGTCGCACTGGTCACGACATTTTATGGCGTCATACTTGCCAATCTGATTTTTACGCCATTGGCTAAAAAACTCGCTGCAATGGGAAACGAGGAATATCTGCGAAAGGAACTTGTCCTTGAGGGTATTTTGTCTGTACAGGACGGAGAGAACCCGCGCATTATCCGCGATAAGCTTAATGCCTTTTTGTCAAAAGCCCAGATGGAGGGCAGAAATGCTAAAGAAAAAGAACAGGCGGAAAACGCAAATACGGAGTAATGCGAATAAAGGTCAGTGTGAAGAGTTAAATTTATATTTTTCCTCTCGAAAAATCGATCCGGCCGCCACAGGAGGCGAGGGCTGTTTGCAGACGCGAATCAAGTTTTGCGCCCAAACCATCGATTAATCTTAACTTATAAGTATATCGGAAATGGAGGTTAAAATGTCCAGAGTAACGGAAAGAAGACAGGCAAGCAAACAGGAGGAGGGCGGAGCGAACTGGATGGACACCTATGGTGATCTGGTAACGCTGCTGTTGACCTTTTTTGTTTTATTGTTTTCATTTTCTACGATCGACGCACAGAAATGGAAGACTTTGGTTGGCGCGCTGTCGGGCTCGACGGCGGTTGCCATTCCTGTCTTGAACCCCGAAATGGCGATGGAAGCGCCCATCAATACGATATTGACGACAACCGTTTATGATACCGAGGAAGTGGTTGAAGATGAACCTCCGATAATTGATGACATTAAGGACGATAACGGAAATGTTCAACTGGAATATGAGCGCTTTTTACAGCTGTATACAAAGGTCGGACAATACATTGATGAGCATCAACTATCGGCAGAAGTCATTGTGGATTACGAGGCGTACAGAATCATCATTCGGTTTGCGGACAGTGTTTTTTTTGAGTCGGGAAAAGCGGATATTCTTCCGGAATCGGAAGAAACGCTGAATCATATAGCGCATATTTTATCCGACAATCAAGACCTGATTGAAATGATCAACATTCAAGGACATACGGACAATGTGCCCATTTCGACATCGCTGTATCCAAGCAACTGGGAGTTGTCGGTCAGCAGGGCCGTCAATACACTCCGTTATCTTTTGGCAACTGACCTGATTGACAGTGAGAAGATTTCCGCGGTTGGATATTCCGAATTTCATCCTGTGAAGACAAATGAAACGGTTGAGGGAAGGGCGGCAAACAGACGCGTAGATTTTGTCATTCAAGGTTATAAGAGCAGTTGATAAAAGGAAGTGCAGACTATCATGAAGAAGCTTGTGATCATCATTGTCGTTGCTGTTGTGGCAGCAGGGGCAGTCTTATATTTTTTTGTACTCAAGGGTGAACCGAAGCCGGTTTATGACCAGTATTCACCGGGCGACTATTTTGTGACAAATGTAAAGGATTCCTACCGCTTGCTGAAGACCTCCGTCGTTCTGGAACTGGACTCGAAGAGAATGAACAATGAACTGAAGGAAAAGAACACGCTTATTCGGGATACAATCATTTTTATTTTACGCGATATGGATGAACAGGAAATTAAATCGGCAGAAGCTCAGGACATACTGAGGATCGAAATAAGGAAAGCGCTCAATAAAAAGCTTGAAACAGAACACATCATCGGTGTCCTTTTCAATGATTTTGTCATGCAGTAGAGGAATAATCCGTTCCAAATAGATTGAACTTATTGCTCCGTCGTTCTATTTGTGATAATGTAAATTGTCAGGACTTTACTGAAAGATCCATCGGTACGCAGTTATTCTGCAACCGAAAACGCGGAGTGTGATTTTCTTAAAGTATAATGCGCGAGGGGGGAACGGATTGTCGAATATACTTTCTCAAACGGAAATAGATGAGTTGCTCAGCGCACTGTCTGCCGGAAATGAACCCGAATTATTGGGGAAAGAAAACCATTCGAAAATAAAGGTTTATGATTTCAAAACAGCAAACAGATTTCCCAAAGAGCAGATTCGTACATTAAATATCGTGTTCCAGAGCTTTGCCCAGTTGTTTTCCAACAGATTGTCCGGTCTTTTACGCACTACCTGTGAGTGTGAGGTTATGTCTGTCGAAGAAATGTCTTTTAACGAATTTAATAATTCTCTTCCCAGCCCGGTTATTTTGATGATTTTTCGTGCCATGCCGATGCAAGGTTCGCTGATCATGGAAATATCGCCCGAATTTGCATACATGGTCATAAACAGGCTTTTAGGCGGAGCGGTAGCCAGTACCGACAGCAGCAAGCAATTTACTGAAATTGAGATCGCATTACTGGAACGCGTATTCAGGCAAATTCTAAAAATATTCAATGAAGCCTGGGTTAAAATCCTCGATATCGAAACCCAGGTTGAACGGATTGAAACAAGCACGCAGTTTACACAGATTGTCCCGTTAAACGAACCTGTTGCAGCGATTACGCTGAGCGCGAAAATCGGAAGCGAAAGCGGGCTGATCAGCGTTTGTATGCCGCATACGGCTATCGAACCGATTTCCAAGCAGCTCAATACAAGAATGTGGTATTCCACAAACATAAGTCCGCAGCAGGGTACCGAGCTGTCCGAACGCTTGCGTGAAAAGCTCATCCATACGCCTGTGTCATTACTGGCTTATTTTCACGATACCCCGGCTACAATCAGCGATATTATCAATCTGCAGGTCGGGGATGTTATAAGGCTTAATCATAAAGTGGCAGACCCGCTGATGGTAAGGGTTCAGCATATACCGAAATTTTACGCAAAGATTGGTACTTCGGGTTCCCAGTATGCCGTTCAAATTCTCGATATTGTTAAGGAGGAAATCGAAGATGAATCTTTCGCAAGATGAAATAAATGCGATGCTGGCAGGTCAGATGCCTTCAGATACGGGGGATATTGGCTCGGTCGAAAATGACAACTGGACAGCAAACGATGCTCTCGCTACCGAAAACGATCAGATTCCGGATGAATATTCACTGACACCTTATGAGATAGATACGCTGGGTGAAGTCGGAAATATGTGTATGGGCGCTGTTGCCACGACAATGTATACGCTGCTGGACAAAAGAGTCAGTATTACCACACCGCGAGTCAGCATTCACGCAACAAGGGATGTTCTTGCCGCTTATGAAGTGCCGTTCGTCATTGTTGAGGTGCATTATACCCAGGGCATAGAAGGCAAAAATCTGCTTTTAATCAAGGAGCCTGACGCCGCTTTGATTACCGATTTGCTGATGGGCGGAGACGGCCTGATTAACGAGCCTGTCGAGCTAAACGAAATGCATATGAGCGCGATCAGCGAGATCATGAACCAGATGATCGGCGCTTCTGCAACAGCGTTGTCGAAGCTGATCCATACACCGATCAACATTTCTCCTCCGCAGTCAGACCGCGTAAGCGTCCATGCCGATGTCAGCGAAATGCTTGACGGGTCTGAGGTTGTCGTTAAAGTCAGTTTTGACATGGAAATAGATGGCCTCTTAAACAGCCAATTGTTGCAGCTGATGCCATTTAGGCTGGCTCGCGAACTTGCAAAAAAGATGATGGAGGTCTATACCGAGGAGGAAATGCCGGAATTACCTGTTTCCACCGAGAATACGACGCAGCAGGCCACATCCGAACAGATGCCGGAATCGATGCTGCATACGGCCGCTCAGGAAGCATATCCTTCTTATCTTTCGCAGCACCCGGGTTCTGATAATCCGGCATCATCTTCAAAACCGGTATCTGCTCCTCCGGTACCCGGGAATCTGGTGGATGTCCGGCCAATGCAGTATGAGTCCTTTGATACGGGGCGAACAGCACCCAGCGCACAGCAAGGGCTGGATATGGTTTTTGATATCCCTCTTCAAGTTTCGGTTGAGCTGGGGAAAACAAAAAAGGAAATCAGCGAAATATTGGAGTTTGGTACGGGAACCGTGATCGTTCTCGATAAAGTTGCGGGCGACCCGGTTGAAATCCTCGCAAACGGAAAGCTCATCGCAAGAGGCGAGGTAGTCGTTATCGATGAAAATTATGGCGTAAGGATTACCGAGTTGTTCAATAAATAGATACATATGCGCAAATTTACAGGCGGCTAGCAGCGATTGATTATGATATGGTATGACAAAAAACGATGCTCCGCACACAATTGGTAAAAATATACGAACAAGAGGTTGTGTTGACATGAAGGAAAGCGCTATCTTATTGGAGACGGGAACAAATGAATTGGAGATTCTGGAATTTTACATTGCGGGAAACAGTTTCGGGATCAATGTTTCTAAAATTACGGAATTAATGCAGGCGCAGGAAGTTCAGCATATGCCTCGATCAAATCCGTATATCGAGGGGGTTTTCCAGCCCAGAAAAGAGGTTTATACAATCATCGATCTTGCCAAATATCTTGGCATGCCTGCCTCTGAAAACCCGGAAAAGGATATTTACATCATTACAAACTTTAATAAAATGAGCGTAGCATTTCACGTACACTCGGTAGAGAACATTTATCGGATTTCATGGAAAGATATCGAAAAACCCAACAGCATTATCTATGGTGGGACTGAAGGTATCGTGACCGGAATAGCTAAGACCGACGACAGAATGATATCCATTTTGGATTTTGAGAAGATCACATATGACATCGGTCCGGAAACCGGAATCAATATCTGTGAGGTAAAAGCCTATTCAGGTACAGAGCGCGCCAATACGCCGATACTGGTCGCGGAGGATTCGGCGCTGTTGAGAAAGATGCTCTTGGAATCTTTGCACACCGCCGGTTACACAAATATCATCATGACGACAAACGGTCAGGAAGCATGGAATGTTTTGGAGGGATTCAAAGCACAGGTCGAAGAATTGCCAAAGTATGTAAGCTGCGTGATTACCGACATTGAAATGCCGCAAATGGACGGACACAGGCTGACGAAAATGATCAGGAGCGATCCGCAGCTGAGAACGCTGCCTGTTATCATATTTTCTTCGTTAATCGAAGAGAATATGAGATTGAAGGGAATCGAGGTCGGAGCGGACGCCCAGCTTTCAAAACCTGATATAGGCAATCTTGTTGATACGCTGACTGAAGTTCTACAGGCTGCAAGCGAGAACGCACCGACAGAAGAACCTCAGGACGTAAGCGAGGATACGCCGGCTGAGGAGCTTCAGACTGCAAGCGAGAACGTACCGATTGAAGAGCAAAATGAATCGACAAACTGAAGCCGGGAAAAATCATGAAACGGGCGATGCAAACCACCCGCAAAAAAGGGGCTTATGTAAGTGCATTATATGCATTTACATAAGCCCCTTTGTCTATGCTGAATAAGGATTAAATATGGTTTACCCATTCAATCGCCTGGAAATAGAGCTGCGGAACTTTCTCCATATTCAAGCGGTGTTTTTCAGCCAGCTGTAAAGCCTCATCCCATCGGCTGTTTTCATAATAAATGACAAAGGAAAGCAGATCACCCAGCTTTCCCTTACGGCTTTTTAAAGGATCGGCTATTTCCGCTGAGATATGGGTACGCGCAACGATCTCCTCAAATGTCAGGTCCATGATCACGTCCATGAGCGACAGCAAGCCTATCATAAACAAATTGTCCGCGCTTTTTTGAAGATTGACCATAGAAGCGAGCAGCTCCATGAATCTCGCCCGGACCAGCGACATCGTGATAAGCTCATTGGGCTTATCATCCTTGAGTTCCGACATGGAGATTAGCGTGATCCACTTTTTAATCTCATCCATCCCGAGGATCGCAAGGGCCTGACGAATGTTATGTACCGTGTACTTCAGGCCGAAGTATGCTGAATTTACGACACGAAACAGCCGAAAAGAAAGTGCGATATCCTGCTTAATGACGCTCATGATTTTCGTATAGTTTATATTGGGATCAAACGAAAGGGCAATGAGCTGCATACGGTGAAGCTGCATGGGTGTCAGCTTCGTTTCGGCGGAAACAATAACGGGTTTACAGAAGAAATAACCTTGAAAAAGTGTAAAGCCAAGGCTCTTTGCCATTTCGAAATCATCATATGTTTCCAGCTTTTCGGCAAGGAACTTTATCGACTTCTTTCTTACCGAGGCGATGAACGGTTTGATTCTCTCCGGCGGCGTCGCCAGAAAATCAATTTTGACAATATCCGCGACGTCTAAAAAGGGCATGTTTTCCGGCGCCATATTAAAATCATCCAGAGCCAGAATATAACCTTTCTTTTTTAGAAGACGGCAGGCTTCAAGGACATCGGGCGTGGGAAGGATATTTTCCAAAATCTCAATGACCAAAATTCTGTGCGGCAATATGGTCGCGACTTGATCCAGTAACAGCTTTTTTGTAAAATTAACAAACGCCCGCTTTCCGTTCGTTATGCGGTCAATGCCTATTTCATGAAAGGTGTTCATGATGGCTTCGGAGGTTGCCGTATCGGGATCCACTTCATCATAAAAAGAGGTGCTGCCGATATCGATGCGATAGAGAAGCTCATAACCGTATATGTTAAGATTTTTCGTAAAAATCGGCTGTCTCGCTACATAACTTCCCATAAATATACCCTTAATGTAAAATATATGATAAATATAGCATAAAATGAACGTGTTTTCAACGCTGTTTAATAAGCACCGACAAAGCCTAACAGCCAAACCAACATGAGATAAGAATCGACAGTTTTGGCAGGGTTTCTATGGTAATATACCATGCTTTATGGTACAATAAATAAAATCCGAAACACTTCCCGAACTTCAATTTTGCATTCCTGCATGAGCTGCCGCAGATCGGCGGAATGGAGGCACCGATGCTAAAGATCCAGAATTATTCCAAGACATACAAAAACGGAAAGCGCGCGGTAGACAATCTGACTCTGGAAATCAGACCCGGCGACATTTGCGGTTTTATCGGACATAACGGAGCCGGTAAGACAACAACGCTTCGTGCAGTTGCGGGCGCGCTTGACTTTGATACCGGCGATATTTTGATCGATAGGATATCGATTAAAGCAGATCCGCTTGCCTGTAAAAAAGTGATGGCATATATTCCGGACAACCCCGAGTTGTACGAAAACCTGACCGGAATTCAGTTCATTAAGTTTATCGGTGACGTTTACGGTGTTTCCAAAAGCGACAGGCAAACCGGAATTTCAAAATACGGTGACGCATTTGAGCTTACACCCAATCTGGGCGATCTGATATCGTCATATTCGCATGGGATGAAGCAGAAACTCACCGTCATATCCGCGCTTATCCATAAGCCGAAGCTCTTACTGCTGGACGAACCGTTTGTCGGGCTTGATCCGAAGGCGGCATTTACATTAAAGCAGATTATTGCCGAGCTTTGCGCCGAAGGAAGCGCCGTATTCTTCTCGACGCATGTCCTCGAAACGGCAGAGAAGCTGTGCAACCGAATAGCTATCATAAAAGAGGGCCGGTTGGTTGCGGAGGGCGATATGGAAACGATAAAGGGAGATACAAGCCTCGAGCATGTTTTTTTGGAGCTGACCGACAATGGGTAAACTGATTAAGATATATTTTATCAACACGCTGAAGCTCAATGAGTTCTCGCGCGGACCGAATCGCATGAAGATGCGGGGCTTCTTTGTCATGATGCTTTTTGTCTCCGCTGCGATGCTTTTTTCGATAGGAAGTTATAGTTATTTCATGGGATCGGCACTGATGGCCATCGGTGCGTTAGATATTCTGCCTGCGGTTTTCATGACCGTTACCAGTGTGATCGTTCTGATATCCGTGCTGTTTACCACCAAAGGCATCCTTTTCGGTTTTAAGGATTTTGATATCCAGATGTCTTTGCCGATTTCCACCGGGAAGATCGTGGCCGGCAGGATAGTCATTTTGTATATATACGAATTGACATACACGCTTTTGATTATGCTGCCGTCGCTGGCCGTTTATGCTTATCTGGCCAAACCCGATGCGTTGTTTTATCTGTTGGCTCTCATTTCCGTTATATTAATACCTGTAATACCGATTATAATAGGCGCTTTTTTCGGAATGCTGCTGGCACTGATTGCCTCGCGGTTTCGAAAAACGAACGCAGTAAGAATTATTGTTTTGCTGTTGTTTACACTGGCGATTATGGCGCTGAGTTTTTCCATGAACAACAACATCAGCCCGGAAGCTGCCGGCATAGTTGAAAGCCTGATGGATTCGCTCGCCGCCAAATATCCCCCTGTCAGGTTGTTTTCAATGGGAATAGGTGGGGATATCGCAGCATTTGTCGCCTTTGTTGTGATATCTGTTTTGCTGTTTTTGCTGTTTTCATTGTTCGTGGGGAAATATTTCAAGAAACTCAACGCAGTTGTGACGGCGGTTTTTACCAGAAGGAACTTCAAGCTGACTGAGGTCAGGACATCAAGCGCGCAGGCAGCACTGTTTTACAAGGAAATCAAAACCTATTTTAACTCGGCGCTTTATGTGCTCAATACGGCATTCGGCATGATAATTCTGTTGATCGCTTCGGCTGCCCTTTTGATCATTGGGTTAGATAAGGTTGTGGAATTGTTAAAGGTACCGATATCTTCCGATCAAATTGCACCGATCCTTCCACTTGGGGTTTCTCTGATTGTTTGTATGAGTTCTACCTCCTGCAGTTCGATCTCAATGGAGGGGAAAAAATTCTGGATCATCCGGACTTTGCCGGTCTCCTCATCCCAGGTGTTTATCGCAAAAATGGGGGTAAACCTGACTGTTACGGTGCCGGTCGTATGCCTGAGCGCTTTGGTATTTTCGCTTGTCCTTAAACCGTCGTCGGATATAGCGCTGTTTATGTTTATTTTGCCTTTTGTTTACTGCTTGTTTATTTCAGCCCTCGGCCTGATCATAAACCTGTTTTCGCCGAAGCTTGAGTGGAAAAACGAGGCGGCTGTAATCAAGCAAAGCGCTGCGGTGATGCTGACAATGGTGGCCGGTTTTATCGCATCCGGGATACCGCTGTATTTCATGATTACGCTCGAGAGCAATATGGTTTTGCCGGTCACAACGCTGGCGGTGGCGGCGCTTACCGCGCTGTGCTATGTCTATCTGTTTACATTCGGGGGAAAGAAACTCGCTGCACTTGGCTGACGAAAAGAAAGGTTCTGATGATAAACCGGCAGATTCCGGACATGGACATGGGTGGTTAGTATCAAAAATGTTTAGAAGCCGTGTGTAAAGCGGCACAACGGGCAGTTAGTGTGAAAAGGACGGTACCGTATTTTGTACAGTACCGTCCCTTTTAATTTGGTGCATGAATGCTGCTTGATTAGAATATGCTGAACTTGGCAAAGAGGCCCGAAAATACAATCGAAACCATGGAAAGGAGCTTAATAAGTATGTTGATTGACGGTCCTGCGGTGTCTTTGAACGGATCGCCAACCGTATCACCCACGACAGCCGCTTTATGCTGATCAGAGCCCTTTCCGCCATAATTGCCTGCCTCAATATACTTCTTGGCATTGTCCCAGGC
>LSQX01376672.1_pt1 | contig 31986 bp, 27 predicted proteins | sample 654561 | NCBI WGS metagenome assembly LSQX01 (sample SAMN04489861, study PRJNA283612) | anaerobic digester metagenome | isolation source: 4 biogas reactors fed with cattle manure at either 37C or 55C with and... | place: Denmark: Kongens Lyngby | collected 2014 | reverse complement strand
CTCATTACGAATGAGCTGCTCTGCCTTTGAGCCACAGTAGCAAACCACTGCCTATAAAGCGCAACTTGCATTGCCAAATTATTATAATAAAGTCCTTTCGTTTTTGCAAGCCCCGGGCTTTATCTTTTGTTTTTTACTCCCTCTGCTTTGAAAACATGGGCCCAAATCTTATTTTAGACATAATTAATTAACTTTTCAAAGCTTGATTTTGCAATCTTATTGGGTTATTCTTTTGGTGTTGCTTGGGTTTTATTTGCAAGCTTGGGCACTAAATAGTTAGTGAAAGGATTTACTATGAAAAAGTTATTAAGCATCTTATTGGTTTTCGTTTTTCTTTTTTCTTTTGTTGCTTGTAAGAGGGATAAAAATAATGACCTCCCCACTTCAGGTCAGGTAAGCGGTGAAGGGGTGAGTGATGAAATCGTCGATGACGAGTCGGTAGAATATGAGACGGACAAAAAAGGCGAATATTTGACCGATGCCGTGGGCAGTCCGCTTGTAAAAAATACAGACCCTTCAAAAAGTGACAGTTTTGATCAAGAACAATTGACTCAACCGCCCACCTTAATTTCCGATGAGACCCTTCCTACGGGCGAAAAGGTGGAAGTCACAACAAAGCCCGACGGGCAACCTGAAAAATCACTTTTAGAAACCGCCTTGGGCAACAGCTTTAAGGGTAAGAAATATTCTTTTAAATTCACTGCCCTGATGGAAGCGGAAGGTGTGACTCAAAGAGTTCCGGCCGCCATATATGTTTCCGGCAAGAAAAGTTTGGTGGAAATGACTATTGGCGGTGTTACTGAAGTGGGTCTGGTAAAGATGGGGATCCTCAACAATGACAAGGGCAAGTATGTTTTGCTGTCTTTTATGGGGCTCTTAAAAGGCTATATGGAAATGCCCGATGAAGCTTCCGGTGACTATGATGCCATGTTTGATTTCACCGACTTTTCCGATACTGCAGATATGGAATATCAAGGAACAGGTAAGGTTAAGTATAAGGGTGTCGACTATATCTATGAAGAGTATAGGGGTGAAGACTTTACCATCAAATTTTTCTTTGCAGACGGTAAACTCAAGCGAATTGAGCAAGTAAACGATGACGGAACCAAGGTAATAATGGAAAATATTGAGATTTCCTCTTCCTTCAACGAATCCGTTTTCAACATTCCTCCCGGCTATAAAGAGCTTAAGGAAGAAGACCTTAAGGCCTTTTTGCCCGACTCACGGGTTAAGGGGTTTGACCCATGAGAAAAACCGCGCTTATAACGGGCGCTGCGGGTGGTATAGGCAGCGCCGCCGCCCGCGCCTTAGCCCGTGAAGGTTATAATTTATTGTTAAATTACCGCAACTCCCGGCAAGCGGCCTTGAATTTGCAGGCCGACTTGCGCCGGGAGGGTTGCGATGCCATTACATTCCGTGCCGATGTTGCCGATGCCGACAGGGTCGCTGAAATGTTCGCTAAAGTTCAAGAACATTTCGGTGGCCTTGATTTGTTAATTAATAATGCGGGCATATCGCAACAAAAACTATTTACGGATATAACACAGACAGATTACAACTGCATGTTCGATTCTCATGTTCGCGGTTGTTTTAATTGTTGCCAGGCCGCTTTGCCGTCAATGATTAATAAGAAGAGCGGTAAGATAATCAACATTTCCTCCGTTTGGGGGATAGAAGGCGCTTCTTGCGAAGTTCATTACAGCGCGGCCAAGGCCGCCATAATAGGCATGACAAAAGCCTTGGCCAAAGAAGTCGGCCCTTCCAAAATCCAAGTAAATTGTATTGCACCGGGTGTGATTGATACAGGCATGAACAAGGATTTTTCCACACAAGAAATTGATGATTTGGTAGATAGCACTCCCTTGGGCAGGATGGGTAGCCCCGATGACATCGCAGAGCTTATTTTGTTTCTTGCAAGTTCAAAAGCTGATTTCATAACCGGCCAAGTCATAGGTGTTGATGGCGGTTTTAGGTAAAAGCAAAAAGGCGGTATGATTTGAATAAAGCAACGCTAAAGTATGACCGACGCTATGTCGGCACCAAGGAAAGTTTGGCTTTTGGCATTGCCAACGGTGGCCAGGTTATGAGTTTTTCCCTCATCACCTCCTACCTAACCTATTTTTTTGTTAATGTGTTTAACATTGACCCGAAAATCGTTGCCGGTATGCTTTTTGTGGAAGGCATTTGGGACACCGTCAACGACCCCCTCATGGGGACGGTTGTTGACCGAACCCGAACCCGTTATGGGAAACTTCGCCCCTATCTATTGGGCGTTCCCCTACCCATGGCTATATCGGTTTTCTTCTTTTTCTTGGGACCGCTTATAATAACCAACCCCAGCCCAAGAGCTCCCATCAAAATCATTTATATGACGGTAACTTATTTTTTGTGGGAGTTTTTGTACACTGTCAGCGATGTTCCCTTTTGGGGCATGGCTGCGGCCATTTCACCAAACCCTGCGGACAGGACACGCACAATCACCTCTGCCCGCTTCATATCAGGTATCGTTGGGAGTATCCCGGGTATTTTAATGCCTATACTCATTGACCTGTCTAATGGCGGAACCCTCAATGTTAATTTAAAAAATCTGTTTTTTATTTGCGGCCTTAGCTTTGGTGTTATAGGTATGGGGCTTTTCCTGCTTTCTGGCCTTTTTGCCAAAGAAAGGGTTGCTCAAAGCTTGGAAGAGCCCAAGCTTTTGGAAAGTTACAGATGCATCACAAAAAACCCACCCCTTAAGTTAATTATTTTACAAAATATATTGGGAGCTCTCGGCGGTATAGGCGGAATTTTTTCAACCTATTATTTCATTGATGTTTTAGGCTCCGCATCGGCCGCTTTAGTGATAGGCATACCCGGCGCAGTCGTTTCTCTTTTCAGTTTTGCATTCATAGGTAAGGTTAAAAAACATTTTAATAATAAGCAAATTGTTATCGGCAGTAAACTTATTAATGATGCACTCAATATCCTGATGTTTTTTATTGCCATTAAACGCTACAGCGATATCAAGTTTATGATTCCTTTGCTTATGCTTAAGAACACTTTGTCTGCAGTATTTTCGGGTGTTAATTCGGTTATCCCCACTGAAATGATAGCCGACACCGTGGATTATATGGAATGGTCTACCGGCCAAAGATCCGAAGGCATGAGTTTTTCTGTTTTAACCTTAATCGGTAAGTTTAACGGTGCGGTTTCCCGTTCGGTTGGTTCCCTTCTTGTTTCCCTAATCGGCTACCAAACCTCACAAACACATGCAATTATTCCCCAAACACAAGCGGTTAAGTTCCGAATATTTGCCATGTATACGATTATTCCGACTTTGTTGGGGCTATTCTCAATTATTCCCATGTTTTTTTATGACCTTGTAGGTGACAAACACCAAAGGATTCTTGAAGAGTTGGCTTTAAGACGCGAAGAAATTTCCAATCTGTCCGGCACAAGCGAATAGTATGCATTTTCTTGTGATAGGGAATAAAGCAGTATTGCATTTAGTTTTTTTATATGGTAGAGTATCTGATAGCTAATAGAAATTTGTGAGCTTTTATAGCCGAGGCTTTAAGAACTCATTTAAAAAATATACAGGGGGAATTAGAATGGCAAACTGTCCAAAATGTGACTATCATTTAAAACTGACCGATTGGCGCCCTAACTGCCCTGAATGCGGTATTAACTTGGTTTATTACGGCATGGAAGAGCGGCTCTTGGCCGATGCCGAAAAGGCCGAGTCGGAACATGCCGTGTTCCAAAAAAAGATTGATCGCGTAAAAGCTTCTTTTATTGGCTCAAAGCTTGCTATCGCAAGAATCGTTGTTACACTCTTGCCCATTTTAGCTCTTTTTCTTCCCTGGGCAAAAATGACCTTTAACGGTCCTTTCATAGCAGAAAAATCTACCGTTAACATCATCAAAGTAGGCATGAAAGTCGCCACTTTAGACTTCGGGGCACTGCTCGAACTGGTGAATTCCAAACTGGTAGGCAACATGTTTACAATGTTTTTAGGTGCCCTGGCCGCAATCTTGATAACTACCCTAATAAGCTTGGTAAGCCTAATTTTACTTTTTCTTTCCTGCTCACCCAAGGGAATCGCTCGCAACATCACCCTACCTTCCATCGGGCTTGTCTTAAGTGCAGCCGGCACATTCATGTTTTACCGTTTCAATAGTTTGGCCGCCGCTGCCTTCCCCGGTGCCTACAGCGGGTCTTTGAATATTGGTATTTTCATCCTTATGCTTATGTTCCTGGCCGTTATCATTATAAACATTGTTATTTCAAGAACCGGCGGGATTGAAGTTAAGTATAAGCAGACCTATGTAAGCGGGGTTCCTTCCGAAGAATACTTTGCCGCCAAAGAAGCGGGTATTGATGTGCTTGCTCTCCAGCTTAATGTTTCGGAAGAAGAGGCAATGCAAGCAATTGAAAAGGCCTTGATTGATGCCGGTATCCGTGAGGCCGCCCCTGAAAGCCAAAGCGAATAAAATTTAAAGAAATCTAAACATTAAAATTGGGGCCCTTGCAAAACGAAAGTTTCGCAAGGGCCCCATAAATTTTGACATAAATTATATTATTGCTTTTTCTTTTGCCTGTGGATTACAAAACGATTCATAGGGTAGGTCCAAATCGAGGGTACAAGCATTACCAGGGCCTTGATTATAACATCCCCTATCGTACCCCATTCGTAGGTTACGGACAGATTGCTCAAGGCTGTCCCTATCCAAGTTACAACAAGTATGTTAAAAAGTGTAAATAGTATGTTTATGGTTGCACTGACGGCAAGGTTACTGTCAGCCTTAAAGGTGTATTTACGGTTTATTATAAAGGCCAAACCGTAACCCACGCAAGCCGATATAAAATAAGCAATCAAATAACCGGCATATTTTATGCCAATGAAGTTTAGCAAAACATTGTTTATGGGTTTTTCCCTTATAGAGGTAAATGCAAATTCCAAAAGGAGTGCAAAAACCGCAAGTTCCGCCACGGAGCTGCCTATCCCCGTTAGAGACCATTTGATAACTTTAAAGAACTCTTCGCGCCTTTTTGAACCTTCTGCTTGTTTTCCGACCTTGCTTTTTTCTTTCATAAGCTCACCCCATACAAAACTAAAAGTTTATGTTCGGAGTATAGCACAAAACGAGGCTGTTTTCCTCAACCACATGTGTTACGGCAAGAAGATTTTGTTTTTATACCTTCATTTTCGCTTATCCAAGCGATTGAATCGGCTATTGACTCTTCTAAACTTCTGGGATTATAAGCAAAATCAAGGGCGGCTTTTTCATAGCTGAAGTTGCTGTTATTTTTTAAGATTTCAATGGACAGCCTGGTAAATAAGGGAGATTCCCCCGAAACCTTATAGTAAAATTCCGCCAAGGGAGCAACCGCATTGGCCAACCACAAAGGCATTTTAATCTTAGGTGCTTTTCTTCCGCTCTTTTCTGATATCAGTTTGATAATACCTTCGGCGCTGATGGCCTTTCCGCTCAAAAAGTAACTTTCACCCGCCTTGCCCTGTTTGGCTGCACCTATCATGCCAAGCGCAACATCTCTGACATCAACAAAGTTATAGCCGCCAAAGCCCAAGGTTACAGGCAATTTCCCCCGCATTATCATACGAACCATTTCGCCGGTAGACGAAATTTTAAAATCATAGGGGCCTACACAAGCCGCCGGAAAAACAACAACCGCTTCAAGTTCATCACCGGATTCATCTAAAACATAGCGGGTCGCTTCTGCCTTAGTTTTGCCGTAGACACCCGTAACCTTTTCCGGCGATACATAAGTATCCTCCGTCATAAGTTCGTTGCCGGGTAAGGGCTCTACCGCGTCGGTAGAAGAAGCGTAAACAAGGCGCCTGACCCCGACCTTCTTACAGGCCTCCACAACATTGATTGTGCCTTCCACATTTACCTGCCTTAAAAAATCTTCTTTATCATCACCTACATCAACTACGCCTGCAAGATGATAGACAATTTCAGCACCTTTAAAAGCTTTTTCCAAGGATTTGGGGTCGGTCACATCACCGTAGACTTTTTCGCCTTTTATGTCTTTAAAAATTTCACTGTCCGAGCGAATAAGCATTCTGAAATTTTCACCTTGATCACTGAGTTCTTTGGCTAATGCATAGCCCACATGACCCGAAGCGCCTGTGATTACTGAAATTTTTTTGCTCATTATATGCCCCTTCTTTGACTTTCTTGAAGTCAAGTTTTAATAAGTTCCACGCAATATTATAGCACCGAATGCCGTCTTTTTTTTCTTAAATTAACATTTTAGGCAAAATCGTCACCCTGTGTAATATTACAAATTAATTGCTATTAATATGTGTATTTTGACGAATGTTTGCCCGATTCGGTAAATGTTTTCATCAAAATAAAGTTTGGCCTTTTATTGCAATCAAGACCCTTATATTGTATTATAATGTCGAATGTTTGAAAGGGTGTGGTTCTTATGTCAGGCAAGAAATATATCTTGGCGCTTGATCAAGGCACTACAAGTTCACGCGCCATAGTTTTTGACAAAAACGGTGCAATTGTAGCCAAGGCGCAAAAGGAATTTGAACAAATATATCCTCAAACCGGTTGGGTAGAACATGACCCTATGGAAATTTTGTACAGCCAACTCCAATCCGTTACCTCTGTCCTGGCCGAAGGCAAGGTTAAGGCCGGTGACATTGCCGGTATCGGCATCACCAACCAACGCGAAACCACAATTTTGTGGGACAAAAATACCGGCAAGCCCGTCTATAACGCCATAGTCTGGCAATGTCGGCGGACTGCCGGCCTGTGTGAGGAACTTAAAGCCGACGGCTTGGAAGCTTATGTTAAAGAAAAAACAGGGCTTTTGATTGACGCATATTTTTCCGCAACCAAAATAAAGTGGATTTTAGACAATGTACCCGGTGTAAGGGAAAGGGCCCAAAGGGGTGAAATTCTTTTTGGTACGGTTGACACTTGGCTTATATGGAATTTAACCGGCGGTAAGGCTCATGTGACCGACTATTCCAACGCTTCGCGCACCATGCTTTTTGATGTAGATAAACTTGTTTGGGATGAAAAGCTTTGTAATCACTTAAACATACCCGAATCCGTCTTGCCCACACCGCTGGCTTCAAGCTTGGTTTACGGCCATGTAGCCGCCGGGATTATTGGCATAGAAGCCCTTGAGGCTATACCGATTGCCTCGGCAATCGGTGACCAACCGGCCGCTCTTTTCGGCCAAGGGTGTTTTGAATACGGCCAAGCAAAAAACACTTATGGCACGGGCTGCTTTCTTCTGTTAAACACCGGTGACAAACGCGTTAAGTCCCAAAATAATCTTCTTACGGGTGTTGCTTGGGGAATCGGTGACAAGGTTGAATATTCAATTGAAGGCAGTGCCTTCAATGCCGGCTCGGTTATAAAGTGGCTGCGTGATGAGCTTCACATGATTGACAAGGCAAGCCGTATTGATGAGTTTGCCGAAAGTGTGCCCGATTCTAACGGCTGTTATATGGTGCCCGCCTTCACAGGCCTCGGTGCCCCATATTGGGATATGTACGCCAGGGGTTGCATTATGGGCCTGACCCGCGGGGTCAATCGTGCACATATATCTCGCGCTGTTCTTGAAAGCATAGCCTTTCAAGTTACCGACCTTATAAACGCCATGCAGGCCGACTCCGGCATAGTGCTTGAAGAGCTGCGCGTTGACGGCGGCGCTTGTGTCAGCAACATAATGATGCAAATCCAAGCGAATTTTTTAGGTATAAACATATCTCGGCCCAAAAATGTTGAAACAACTGCCCTGGGTGCGGCCTATATGGCCGGGCTTGCCGTTGGTTTTTGGGGCAGTAGGGAAGAACTTGGGGATATACGACAAGTTGAAAGAGTTTTTAAACCGCAAATGAGCAGGCAAGAAGCGGCAAAACTTTATTCAGATTGGAAGCGAGCAGTCCAAAGGTCCATGAATTGGGAAGAGCCCGCTAAATAAATAATATTTAAATTTTTGAACGGAGGATTTTCATGGCTAAAATTGTTCTTGATTGGAAAACGCTTTATGATTTTGTTGAGGACGCTTTTGTAGGTGTGGGTGTACCGCGTGAAGATGCAAAGATTTGTGCGGATGTTTTGCTTGAATCCGACAAAAGGGGTATCGAATCACACGGTGTTAACCGTTTTAAACCCATCTACATCGATCGTATCAACATAGGTATACAAAACCCTGTAACAAATTTTGAAATTATTCGTGAAACCCCGACCACAGCCGTGGTTGACGGCCACGATGGCATGGGCCAGGTAATAGGTTATAAATCAATGCAAATGGCCATTGATAAGGCAAAAGAATACGGTATGGGTATGGTTGCAGTGCGTAATTCTTGCCACTACGGCATTGCCGGTTACTTTACAAGCATGGCCAGCAAGGCAGGCATGATCGGTATTACCGGCACAAATGCCAGGCCTTCAATTGCCCCCACCTTTGCTGTTGAAAACATGTTGGGTACCAATCCTTTGACTATCGGCTTCCCCACGGATGAAGATTTTGATTTCAGTTTAGACTGCGCCACTTCCATAACCCAGCGCGGCAAGTTAGAATATTTTGCAAGGATAGGCCAAGACACGCCTGCCGGTATGGTAATCGGGCGCGACGGTAAGGCCAAAACAAACACTGAAGAAATTTTGGTGGAACTCAATACCGGTGAAGCCGCTTTGGCACCCTTGGGCGGTATAGGCGAAGAATTAGCCGGCTACAAGGGCTATGGTTACGCAACCGTTGTCGAAGTGCTTTCCGCCGCCTTGCAACAAGGGAACTTCCTGCGTATGCTGACAGGCAAAAAAGACGGTAAGGATGTCCCCTTCCATTTGGGTCACTTCTTTATTGCTATTGACACGGAAGCCTTTATGGGGCTTGAAGAATTCAAGAAAACCGCCGGTGACATTTTGCGAGACTTGCGCTCCGCCCAAAGGGCCCCCGGCCATGACCGAATTTTCACCGCAGGTGAAAAAGAGTACGAAGTTTGGTTGGAAAGAAAAGACAGCGGTGTGCCCATAAACGAAGCGGTTCAGGCAGAATTTCTTCAAGTACGCGACAGTTTAGGCCTTTCAAAGTATAAATTCCCCTGGGAATAAATTAATTTAATTTTTAAAACTACACTAAATCAGAAAGGGAAGTACGAGATGGATTACGCACAAGAGTCTTTAAAATTACATTACAAGTGGAGAGGTAAGCTTGAAATTACCGCCCGCGCAACCGTGAAAAACAAAGAGGACCTTTCACTGGCTTACACACCCGGTGTTGCAGAGCCTTGTTTGGAGATACAAAAAGATATAAACAAAAGTTATGAATTAACGCGCCGCTGGAATACGGTGGCCGTTGTCACAGACGGCACCGCTGTTTTGGGCTTGGGTGATATCGGACCCGAGGCCGGCATGCCTGTTATGGAAGGTAAATGCGTTTTATTTAAAGAGTTCGGCGATGTCGACGCCATCCCGCTGTGCATCCGCTCAAAAGATGTTGATGAAATTGTCAAAACAATAAGCCTTTTGGCCGGCTCTTTCGGCGGTATTAATTTAGAAGATATATCTGCCCCCCGTTGCTTCGAAATTGAGGCAAAATTAAAAGAAACTTGCGATATACCGATTTTTCATGACGATCAACACGGCACCGCCATCGTTTGCTTGGCGGCAATAATGAATGCACTCAAGGTTGTTGACAAAAAACTTGACGACTGCACCGTCGTTTTCAGCGGTGCGGGGGCCGCCGGTGTTGCCATTGCCCGCCTGCTTGACAGCGTGGGTGTCAAAGACATGCTGATTTGTGACCGTAAGGGTATTATCTGTGACGGTGATGACCTTTCGCCCGATAAGCAAGCCATTGCCGACTTCACTAACAAAAACCGTAAACGAGGAAGGCTGGCCGATGCCATGGTGGGAGCAGATATTTTTATAGGTGTTTCGGTTCCGGGAATCGTAACAGAAGAAATGGTCGCTTCAATGAATGAAGATGCCATAGTTATGGCCATGTCAAATCCCGTGCCGGAAATTATGCCCGATTTAGCCCTAAAGGCAGGTGCAGCCGTAGTCGGAACCGGCCGCAGTGACTTACCCAACCAAATCAACAATGTTTTGGCCTTCCCCGGTATTTTCCGCGGAGCTCTTGATGTGCGTGCAAGCGATATCAACGAAGAAATGAAAGTTGCCGCCGCCCGAGCCATGGCAGATCTTGTAAGCCCCCAGGAGCTCTCGGCAGATTATATCTTACCGCAAGCTTTTGATCCGCGTGTGGGTCCCGCTGTTGCAGCCGGTGTTGCAGCCGCAGCAAAAGAATCCGGCGTGGCTCGTATTTAGTTATAGGTGCGATACTTTTGGGGAGCAATGTTGTTTAGAGACGGCATTCTCCCCTTTTTAAAACTCAACCCAAAGGCTTTTTCAAGGTGGTTTTATGATTAAAAGTGTGATTTTTGATATGGACGGAGTTCTTGTCGACTCTGAAGCTGCCATCACCGTGGCTGCAATCGAAGCTCTGCGTTCTTGGAATATAGATGCAAAAGAATCCGACTTTAAGCCTTTCACCGGCATGGGTGAAGACAGGTTTATCGGCGGTGTGGCCGAAAAATATGGGCTGGTTTACGAAAAATCTATGAAGGACAAGGCCTATGAAATTTATCTTGAGACCGCCGGGGAGCGTGTCAAAGTATACCCTGAAAGCAAGATTGTTTTAAACAAACTCAAAGAGCTGGCTTTACCTTTTGCTTTGGCCTCGGCAGCGGACAAAATCAAAGTTGAATGCAATCTTGACTGCATAGGTATCGACCCTAAAGCTTTTGCCGCCATTGTCACCGGAAGTGATGTTGTGAAGAAAAAGCCCGACCCGGAAATATTTTTGACCGCAGCACACGAGGCCGGCTTTTCACCTAAAAGCTGTTTGGTGGTCGAGGATGCTCTCTCGGGCGTTCAGGCCGCCAAAAGTGCCGGTATGCTTTGCTTGGCCCTTACAACATCTTTTGATAAAAACAGCCTCTTAAACGCCGGTGCCGACTTTGTGTCAGATAATTTAGGCGAACTTCTTAATATTGTTGAAAGGCGGAAGGGAAATGAGCATAAGTAAGGAAGTTTTTGGAAAGAACAAAGGTAAAGTAATTGACCTTTACACCATAAAAAACGCCAAAGGCAATTATGCTCAAGTGATTAGCTACGGTGCCTGTTTGCAATCACTGTGTATTGCCGATAAAAACAACAATTTAATTGATCTTATATTAGGCTTTGACGACTTGGAATCCCACCTGACCCTGTCCGATTTCCAGGGGCAGACCGTGGGGCGTTATGCAAACCGTATTGCAAAAGGGCAGTTTGAGATGGATGGGAAACTTTACAAACTGACTCAAAATGAAGAAAACGGCAACTGTCTGCATGGCGGCGGCGAATTTTCACATGCGGTGTGGGACTATCTTGAAAGCGATGAATCTTCAGTCACTCTTTCCTACCTCAGCCCCAAAGGGGCGCACGGTTTCCCCGGGGAGGTTAAGGCAAAAGTGAAATACAGTTTTACCGACCAAGATGAACTTATAATTGATTTTCATGCAAAAAGCGATGAAAAAACCCCCATTAATTTAACCAACCATGCCTATTTTAATCTGGCGGGTTCAGGTCATGTGCTCAACCATATGCTCACAATAAATGCCGATTTTTATACCCCTACCGACTCTGATAATATTCCGACCGGTGAGTTAAAATCAGTTTTGGGAACTCCCTTTGATTTCAGAAAATCCAAACGACTGGCTGACGACATTGGCGCCGACGACGATCAGCTTAAAAACTGCAGGGGTTATGACCATAACTTTTGCCTTAATGATTCAAGCGACGGCTCCCCTGCCGCGATCGCCTACTGCCCCGAAAGCGGTATCAAGATGGAGCTTTTCACCGATTTGCCGGGTGTTCAGCTTTATACGGGTAATTTTTTAAAAGAGATCGAGGGCAAGGGTGGTAAAAAAATGGGCCCTCATCACGGTTTTTGTTTGGAAACCCAGTATTATCCCGACACACCAAACCAAGCCCACTTCCCTCAATGCTTCTTCAAGGCGGGCCAAGCATTTGTCTCCAAAAGCACTTTTGCTTTTTCGCTTGTATAGCTTATTATCTTGGCAGATAAGATTTTGAACAGCTGATTAACAGGTAATTTTATATGAAAGTTCATAAAACATTAAAACTCTTCTGTCATAATGAAAGATGTTGAGTTTTAATCACGGTCAAACAAAAGGAGAGCGGTTATGAGTAACGAAAAAATTTTGGTAGTGGACGACGATGTCAATATTTGCGAACTTTTGAGACTGTATCTTGAAAAAGAACAGTACAGGGTCTCAATAGCTCATGACGGCCTAACGGCTTTAAAGATGTTTAAGGAGTATAACCCGGATCTTGTTCTGCTTGACATTATGTTGCCGGAACTTGACGGTTGGCAAGTATGCCGTGAAATCAGAAAAACATCCAACAAGCCCATAATCATGATAACGGCCAAGGGCGAAACCTTTGATAAGGTTTTGGGCCTTGAATTGGGAGCCGATGATTATGTTGTTAAGCCCTTTGAGGCCAAGGAAGTTGTGGCCAGGGTTAAGGCGGTCCTCAGGCGAGCCGCCTGCTTGCCCGACAACATGGTCAAAGAAGTAAACTTTGACAAGCTTTCGGTAAACCTTACCAACTACGAATTGAGGGTAGACGGCAAAAAAATCGACACCCCACCCAAAGAGATGGAGCTGCTCTACCATCTGGCCGGCAACCCCAACAGAGTTTACACCCGTGACCAGCTTTTGGATGAAGTGTGGGGCTTTGATTATTATGGTGATTCAAGAACCGTTGATGTACACATAAAGCGACTGCGTGAAAAACTTGAAGGCGTTTCAGACAAGTGGGAACTTAAAACCGTCTGGAGCGTGGGTTATAAGTTTGAGACAAAGGATTAGAAGATGGCTGTCAATTCAAAATCCAACCTTTTTCGCAAATATTTTCTTGTAATTTCAATGGTGATCTTTCTCAGTTTTGTCATTTTAGGCGGAGCCTTGCTTTTTTTCATATCTAACTCATGGGTTGAAGAAAAAGACTTGCTTCTGAAAGAGAACACCGAAAGTGTAGCCCAAGTCACTTCTGAATTGGTTGAATCGGGCTATATGAAAGAAAATGAGACGGGGGCATTAATTTTAATTTATAATACCCTGTCCACGCTCTCAACCTCGGTTGATGCCGATATTTACATAACAAACCTCAAGGGTGATATTATTTTTTGCCGCGACCTTATCAGCTCTTCAACCATAGAAGCACCGGGCTCTTGTGTAATTCACAATAAGTATAAGGTGCCCGAAACTATTATAGAAGAAACACTTGAGCAGGGTCATTATTCCGATGTCAACACATTTGGCGGTGTTTTCTTATCACCCCACCTTATTGTGACCAAGGCCATCTATGCTTCCGGCAAGTGCATAGGCATTGTTGTGGCCGCACAACCCGTCGCCGCACTTTTGGGGCCTTATGTGATTTCGGTTCTTAGAATGTTTGCTTTTGCCTCGCTTCTGGCCTTGGCCATCGCCTTCTTGACCGTTTATTTTATGATTTACAAGGTCACAATGCCCTTAAGGCAAATGTCTCGCGCCACCAAACGCTATGCCGCGGGGGACTTTAGCTTCCGCGTAGATGTAAAAGGTGACGATGAATTGGCAGAGTTGGCTCAAGGTTTTAACGCCATGGCTAAAGAGCTGGCCACGCTTGAGTCTTCACGCAGAAGTTTTGTTGCCAATGTTTCGCATGAACTCAAAACACCTATGACAACCATAGGCGGGTTCATTGACGGTATGTTGGACGGCACCATTGAAGAGGAAAGACGGCCGCATTATCTAAAAATTGTTTCCGATGAAATTAAAAGGCTGTCGCGTTTGGTTACCGGTATGCTTAATATGTCAAAAATAGAGGCGGGTGAATTAAAGTTAAACCCCACAGAGTTTGACTTAAGATCTTTAATCTTTAACTCTCTCTTGGCTTTCGAGCAATTGATTGAGCAAAAATCAATAGATATAAAGGGCCTGGACCGCATGGAAAGCCTGCCCATATCGGCCGACAAAGATATGATTGCTCAAGTTGTTTATAATTTAATTGACAATGCCGTAAAATTCACACCCCAAGGGGGTTATATTGATTTTGAGGCTAAAATACCCAAGGACAAAAACAAGCTAAGCGTAAGTATCACGAACTCCGGCCCGGGTATAGATCCGGAAGAATTGGGAAAGGTTTTTGATCGTTTTTACAAGGCTGACAAGGCCAGGAGTTTTGACAGCAAAAGTGCGGGTTTGGGCTTGTTTTTAGTTAAGTCCATACTGGATTTGCACGGTGGAAGCATAGAGGTTGAAAGCGAAGAAGGCAGCTATACCCGATTCCGATTTACCCTGCCCGATTAAAACGAATTTACCGATTGTTCAAACTAAATTAATAAGCTTTCTACACAGCCTTAAGGCAGGCTTGTTATACTCTTTACTGTAATAAAGTAAGATAAGGGAGGTTTTCAAATGAATGATGACAATCTTTTTCCGCAAGAAAATATAAATCAAGATGAAAATCCCGATCCGACTCCACCCGATACCGGGCCCGAAGAGGGTTTAAAAGAAGGTTTTCAGTTTGCTGATTTTACGGAAGTGCCGACACATTCGTCGGAAGAAGAAGCACCCCCTGCGGACCACATAAGTGACCCGGGAGGGGCTTACAATCATGGGGCACCGCAAGAAGGCGGCTATATGCCCTATGGCGACAGGCCTCAGCATACTACCCAAGCCCAATATTACCATGGAAGCGGTCAAATCCCGCCCCCTTATAATCAAGGGCAAGTTTCTCACGGCGGTTGGCCGGAGCCCGCCAGCCCCAAAAAGAAGAAGACGGGTATAAAAATCTTCTTTGCCCTTCTTGCATCTCTGCTCATTTTTGCTTTGCTTGTTTCATCTTTCTCTTTGGGTAGGATGTCGGCACCCGGTGTTAGTGACACAAGCCCCGGCAAGGAAGAAACTACAAACAGCGGTCCGGTCTTAGATCTGCAAGAAACACCCACCCAGGGGCAATCACCATCCAAAAAAGGGCCTTTGACTTCGGTTGAGGTGGCAGAAAAAGTTAAGTCTTCCGTAATAGGCATCACAACATATAAAAGTCAATCCTCGGCCGGTTTTCAAAGCGAACGCGTCGAAGGTGAAGGTTCCGGCATTGTGATGGGTAGCGATGAAAAGGGTAATTACACATATATAATCACTTGCGCCCATGTAATAAATGAAAGCGGAGTTAACATTGTTGTTCAGCTTGAAGACGGAACTCAAAAGGAAGCAGACTTGGTCGGTTACGATGTCCGTACAGATATCGGCGTCTTAAAAGTAAAGATGAAGGGCCTGACCCCCGCCGAATTTGGCGATTCCAAAGCCCTTCGTGTGGGCGAACAGGTTTTCGCAGTCGGTAACCCGGGCGGTGCCGAGTTTTACGGCTCCTTTACCAGCGGTGTTGTGTCGGCTATAGACAGGCCGGTCAACAGCGGTATCGGTTATACGATGGAGCTCATTCAGCATGATGCCGCCATAAATCCCGGCAATTCGGGCGGCGCCTTGGTCAATTCCCACGGCCAGGTTATAGGTATTAACTCACAAAAGATTATTGCTTCCAGCTATGAAGGGATGGGTTTTGCAATCCCTATCAGTGCGGCAAAGAATATTGTTGACAAGCTCATCAAACACAGTTATGTCCCCAACAGGCCAAAACTTGGCATAACTTATTATTCTGCCAATTCCAATGATACTTACAGTATGATTGTAGGTTTGAAGGGCCTGCCGGCCGGGACAATTTTCATCAGTGAAATAAGCCCCGACAGCGACCTTGCCAACACAGATGCCCGCAAGGGTGATCTTGTAACAGCGGTAAACGGTAAAAAGCTTGACACGGCAAATGTGCTTTTAGAGCTTATTGACGAGGGTAAGGTCGGTGATGTTTTGGAGCTGACCTTATGCCGGATAGGGCGAAATTATAATGTGACGGAATTTAAGGTCAAGGTTAAACTGGTTGAGGACAAAGGCTCGGTCCCCACACAAGAAGAGAGCCAAGGAACAGACTCCGATTCCGATGATTTCTTTTTCAATCCTTTCGATTAAAATCCAAAAAACAGCCGTATCACATCAAAAGGATACGGCTGTTTTTTCTTATGTGTTTATTTCTTTTTTCTGCCCTTGCCGGGGTTGATTCTTACCACGCGCAATTTTCTTTTAGCTGCCTTTTTTTTCATTTGCAAGGCAAAAAAGATAAGGAAGAACAAGAAAACCAAGCTCAATAAAATAGCTATAATTTTGAAAATAAAGGTTTTTGTAAATTGCAAGGCTTGATCCGCCACAAATTTTAGTTTGCTCAACTTAAGGTCATTTGCAGCCACCAGTTCAATGCGCGAAACTTCTTCACCCGCATAAAGAACCTTGGCCTCTGCCAGCAAGTCACCTTTTTTGATAGGTGCCTTTATAAAACCTTGGGCCGGCAAGCTTTCCTTATCAACTTCAATAAGCACACTGTCTTCCCCGTCTTTTGACGGCATTAAAGCTCTGTAGTCTTCTTTGGGCAAAAGCTGTATATAATCCGCCTGCCATGAAAGTTTAACGGGCAGCTCCCCTATAACTTGGTGCTTACTGACCACGCTCCTCAATCTTATATTGTCAAAAGCCCATTTATACATTGTTTTTGTGTCAATAAAGGAGCAGTTTTCAAGCACAGCATCATCGTCAATGTTTATCATTTCGGCCTTCATTACGACTGCCATGTAAGAGTAGCCGTCCTTGGAAGCTCTTGAAACCACACAGCGACCCGCTTGTTTTGTGGAACCGGTTTTTATGCCGCTTGCATACTCATAATAATAGTCGGGTATACCCCTGTTCATAAGTAAAACCGTTGTGTTCAGGTGCCTTTGGGGGCTGAGGTTGGTTGCGGCTATCGTATGGCGCAAGCTTGATGTTATTTCTTCAAAAATCGGATTTTTCAGGGCAGCCTTGGTGTAGATTACAACATCCTTGGCGGTAGTATACTGACCGTCTTCATCAAGACCGTGAACATTTTTAAAAACCGTATCCATGCAACCCAGGCCTTTTACATAATCATTCATCAAGGGCACAAAGTCTTCAACACTGCCCGCCACATGGTGGCCCAAAACATTTGCGGCGTCATTTGCGCTTGCTACCAACAAACAATAAAGTAGCTCCGAAACCGTCATTATTTCACCCGGTTTTATGCCGACATTGGAGCTGCCCGTATTTGCCAGGGCATGAATGGCATAGGCGGGCGCTTGCACTTTTTCTTCCAAGTTTTCGCACTTTTCAAGAACAATGGATGCCACAACAATTTTAGACAGTGAGGCCGGGGCTGTTTTAACATCGGCATTCTTTTCAAATATCACCGTGCCGTCTTCGAGGTCACTGACAAGCAGTAAAATATCAGAGTAAGTTTTTTGCTTTTCAAGCACACTGTTGAAGGCCGCGGATGTTTGAAGCGGCGGCAAGGCCGCAAGCAAGACAAGAGTGAGTGTAGGTATAAAAATTATAGCTTTTTTAATGGACATAAGACCACCCTATGATGTATTATAGTAGCCGGTTGGGCTCTTAATGAAAAGGATTCATATTTTCTTTTCTTCAAAGATTATAGCAGTAAGCAGCCCAAAAATAAACCTTAACAGGTAATTTTGTGAGAGGATGGCTGAAAATGGTTTATGTCACCGGTGACACTCACGGCGACCTTGAGCGTTTTAACGGCTCTGCTCTAAAAAAACTCAAAAAAGGTGACACCTTGCTCATTTGCGGTGACTTCGGCTTTATTTGGGACGGCGGAAAAAGGGAAGAAAAAATCCTAAAAAAGCTTGGTCGAAAAAAATATAATATTTGTTTTATCGATGGAACCCATGAAAATTTCGAACTTCTAAACGAGTATGAAGTTGTTGATTATTGCGGCGGCAAGGCTCGGCAAATAAGCGGCAGGCTTCACCACCTGATGCGGGGACAGATCTATACTTTTGAAGACGAAAGCTATTTCACCATGGGCGGCGGCGAAAACCCGGACATTGACTTGCGCCTTGAAAAAAAGGTTTGGTCAACGCTGGAAATACCCCTGCGCCAAGAATTAGAGTTCGGGGCTGAAAACATAAAGAAGGCAGACGGCAAGGTTGATTATATTATTACCCATGAGCCGCCTCAAAAAGTTAAAGATTTTCTGCAATTAAAAAGCAAAGAGCCCACCCGAGTTACCGGCTTGAATACTTATTTTGAAGAGTTAAGCAACTTCTGTCAATTCAAGTGCTGGTTTTTCGGCTCCATGCATATGGACAAAATTATTTCAAAATCCTATATTGCCGCCTTCCAAAAAATTTACCCGGTAACGGGCGGAAAACCTTTAGAGTGAGGTGTGAGACTATATGGACCTCTTTCTTTCAATAACAAGGTTAGTTTTGCCTATATTAGGCTTATTCGTTTTGCTTTACAGTTCGGTATCACTTTTAAAAAACATTAAAAGTAAAGATAGCAAGGCCTATCTGCAAAACACTTTTAACGGCGATGTGATTAGCTTGCATTACGGCGAAAATTCAATAGGTCGCAGTAAAACTTGTGACATAACCATAAATTACCCCACCGTATCACGCTTGCATGCGGTAATCAGCTTCAAAAAAGGCGGTTGGCAACTTACCGATACCCATTCTTCAACCGGCACCACAGTCAATGGCAAAAAAATTGAAGAGAGAACCCCGCTTCGGGAAGAAGACAATATAGCCTTCGGCGGCAACAGTTTTATTTTAAAATACAAGAGTAAAATGGCCGACATCCCTATTTCAAAAAACTGACCCCTTCATGCTTTTGCCCTTTCTTGAAAGGCTTTTGTAAAGTATGTTATAATTTTTGTGTCTTTACTGCAAAGACTCCATAGGCTTATTGAAACCCAAAGGAGCTTTTAAGATCATGGTAAAAAATCTAACCGCAGCCAAAAGAATTGTTTTTAAGGTTGGCACCTCCACCCTGGCCTACCCCACGGGTAAGACCAATATTCGCCGAATCGCAAAGCTTTCCGCCGTCTTGTCGGATTTACAAAATTCCGGCCTGCAAGTTGTGCTTGTGACTTCCGGCGCCATAGGTGTCGGTGTCGGCAAATTGGGGCTCAAGGAAAGGCCGGCAGATACCCCGGGCAGGCAAGCCGCCGCGACGGTTGGCCAGTGCGAGCTCATGTTTATGTACGATAAACTTTTCAGCGAATACGGCCAAACGGTGGGTCAGCTTCTTATCACCCGCAGTGATATTGAAGACAATGAGCGAAAAACCAACCTGATCAATACCTTTGAAAAATTATTCGAATACGGGGCAATCCCCATAATCAATGAAAATGACAGTGTGGCCGTTGAAGAAATAGTCTATGGCGACAATGACAATCTTTCGGCCAATGTCGCCAAATTGATAGGTGCGGACGCCCTTGTTATTTTAACGGACATTGACGGGCTTTTCAGTGCCAACCCTTCGGAGGATGAAAGTGCGGTTTTAATCCCCTTCGTTGATGAAATTACACAAGATATATTTGATCTGGCCACACCCGTCGGTTCAAAATTAGGCACCGGTGGTATGGTAACCAAACTGCAGGCCGCAAAGCTTGCAACCGAAGCCGGGATCAATACAGCGGTAATAAACGGCAGTGACCCGGAAGACATTTACAAGCTTTTGGACGGCCGACAGATCGGGACTTTTTTTAAAGGCATAAAGCAAGCCGAGATTAAGGAGTAAAGCGATGAAAACCATTGAACTTATAGGTCAAAAAGCCAAAAGAGCCGGTCGAATTTTGGCCACCTCAAAAGGTGAAGAAAAAAACAAGGCCCTTGAGGCCATAGCATCTGCCCTGCGCCAAAACACAAGTGCCATTTTAAAAGCCAATAAGCTTGACCTTGAAAACGGTAGGGCAGCCGGCTTGACCGACGCCTTGCTTGACAGGCTTGCCCTTGATGAAGACAGGGTGGAATCCATGGCCAAGGGTGTGGAAGAAATTGCCATGGCCGACGATCCGGTTGGCAAAGTTTTATGGGGCAGCACAAGGCCAAACGGCTTAAAGATTCAAAAAGTCAGTGTTCCTTTGGGTGTCGTTGCCGTAATTTATGAGGCACGCCCCAATGTAAGTTCCGACGCAGCGGCCCTTTGCCTAAAAGCCGGCAACGCCGTGGTACTGCGCGGCGGTAAAGAAGCCATAAATTCCAACAAAGCCATTGTTGATATTTTGCGCCAAGCTCTGAAAGGCGCCGGCCTGCCGATTGATTGCTTGCAATTGGTTGAAGACACTTCTCGCGAGAGTGCCAATGCCTTAATGAAATCAGACCGCTACATCGATGTCCTGATCCCCAGGGGGGGCGCCGGCCTGATTAAAGCCGTTAAAGAAAATTCCACCATACCCGTTATCGAGACGGGCATGGGCAACTGCCATACCTATATAGAAAAAAGTGCGGATCTTGATATGGCGCTTGAAATAGTTTTAAACGCAAAAACATCACGCCCGTCCGTCTGTAATGCTTGTGAAACACTTTTACTTGACCGGCATATTGCAAAGGCGGCCCTTCCCCCGCTTTACCAAGCCTTAAGCGCGGCATCGGTTACACTAAAGGGCGATGAAAGCACCAAGGCTATTCTGCCCGAAATTTTACAAGCGGGCGAAGATGACTGGGGTAGAGAATATTTGGACTTGACCTTGTCTGTTAAAATAGTCAAGGGTATTGACGAGGCTATTGACCACATAAGTCAATACGGCACGGGCCACAGTGAAGCTATAATCACATCCAACTACGGTGCATCGGAAAAGTTTTTAAACCAAGTTGATGCCGCTGCGGTTTATGTTAATGCTTCCACGCGTTTCACGGACGGCGGTGAGTTTGGCTTTGGCGCCGAAATAGGCATTTCCACTCAAAAACTACATGCCCGCGGTCCCCTTGGGTTGGCTGACCTGACAAGCCAAAAGTATTTGATTTACGGCCAAGGGCAAATCCGTTAAGACCCTGTTTTTGACGATTAGGAGGATTTTATGGGCGATTCTACCAAAACCACCGAAAAAGAGCTAAAGAAAACTTCAAGGCGGCCATGGGCTTTTCCTTTGGGCGTGCTCATTTTCGCTTTGGCCGTTTTTGGCGCTTTGACCCTACTAAACATGGGCCTGGGCTCTATTCGAAGCCTTACCGATAAAACTGCGCTCAAGGCCGAGTACGAAGAGTTTTTGGCCCCGGTTGTGCGCAATGATCCCCAGTATTACGAAGACTTGTCCAAAGCTAATAATGAAGAGCTTTTAGACAGTGCCATCTGGCTTTTCTTAAAAGACGGCGGCATAAGCAAAAAAGAGTATGAGATTTCAGAAAGCGACCCCATAGGTTTCATAGTGCCCACAAAAGACCTTGAATGGGCCTTTGTCCGCCTTTTCGGCGGGGAATTTAAGCCGTCTTATGAAACCGTCTACGGGCCGGGCTACACATTTACATATGATGTGGCAAGGTCAAGCTATATTATCGCCATAACCAGTGCCGACCCCCTCTATTTGCCCAAGGTATATGAAATTGAGAAACACGGCAGCTCGACACTTTTAATCGTCGGCTACATAAACAGCCACAAGGACAAGCTTGAGATTGATAAAGAAGGCAATTTTGTAAGCCCGGAACCCGACAAGTATGTCAAGGTTACCTTAAGAAAAACCGATGCGGAACCGGGCTATTATGTTTCTGCCATAGAGGGCATGGAAGCTGTTGAGACGGCCGAAGCGTTTGAATTTGAGGATGAGACCACCGAGGCCCCCATACCAACCTTACCGGAAGTTTCCGACCCGTCCGAAAGCGACATACCCGAAAGCGAAACAGAAAGTGAACAAGAAAGCGCCTCCGACACCACTCAATAGCAAAATCGTCAACCGGCGGTAAATGATTTCTCTGCCCAAAGGAGCAAAATGATTTTTCAAGAACCCCTATATGATTTAGATGAATTGGCGCGTTATAATCTGCATGTGCACACAGTCTTCTCACTTTGTGCCAAGGCCCCTGCTCTTTTATTCGCCATTTTAAAGGCAGCCCAAGCTGCCAGGCTCAAGGGCATAGCCTTGACCGACCACTTTAACGATGATATTTCATCTGAACAATATATGGAGCATATCAGGCTTTTAAAGCAAGAAGCAGAGCGTTTTAATACAAGCGAGCTAAAAGTATACTACGGTGCGGAATTATCGGCTTATGAGCCCGGTAAAAGCCTTGAAAGCGAAAGTTTAAGGCAAAGCTTGGACTACAGGCTTTACACGGTCAACCACTTCCATCTCAACTTTTGGGGGCATCCAAAAGAAAACACACCGGCGGCATATGCCCTTTATATGTTAGATATAATGCGCTCTTTTATTCTGACAAAAAAGGCTCACTGTTTCGCCCACCCCTTTATCGGAAGATTTATTCACCAATTTGAGGACCAAACTTTGGTTACAAAGGCCTTGAGCGACAATCAATTGGGTGATATTTTCTGTTTGGCCAAAAAAAACGGTGTAGCTTGGGAAATTAACAGCGGTGCCATAATAGGTGACCCCGAGTTTGCCCGGCGCTATTGGAATTTGGGGCGCGAATGCGGTGTGACTTTCCACTATGGCACCGACGCCCACCATCCGGACAATGTCGATACCGCCAAAACTTTACCGCTTGTTAAAAAAATACTTTTGTAAACTCTCAAGGAGGAAGGCAATTGTCAAAGCTTGTGCGTTTTTTAAAACCACTGAAATGGTTTGCTTTTTTAACAATTGTTTTTTCAGTGATTCACAGCGGTTTGTCACTGCTTTTACCGAAGATTTTAGCTTCAATAATAAATGAGGGCATTGCCAAAGACAGGCGCGGCTATATTTTACTGATGGGAAGCGTCATGCTTGTTCTGGCCGCTTTTTCTGCCGGCGCTTCCGTGCTTTCAAATTATTTTTCGGCTCGTACCTCTACGGGATACGGCCGTATTTTGCGTCAAGAGATCTTCTTTAAAATCCAAAGTCTGTCTCAATGTGATATTGATTTTATCGGCACCCCTTCGCTCATAACCCGAAACACCAATGATGTTAATAAAATTCAAGACATGCTAATGACTATCCTGCGAACACTCATAACGGCACCCATAATGCTGGTGGGCGGCGCAGTCATGGCTTTTAGCATAAACAAAGAGCTTTCGTCCTTAATGTTTATTGTTATCCCCTTGGTTATTGCGATTGCGGTGATTGTTGCCAAATATGTCATCCCCATGTTTGAAAAGGTTCAAAAAAGAACCGATGTTTTAAACCAACTGCTGCGGGAAAAATTGAGCGGCATCAGAGTTATAAGAGCCTTTGACCGCTCACAGTATGAAGACGCCCGTTTCAGTTCGGCCAACCTTGACCTGACCTCACTGACCTTACGAATCAGCAGAATAATGGCCGGCTTAACCCCGCTTTCGGTCCTCTTAATTTTCATTTTAACTGTTGCCATTATCGGGGTTTCAAGCAAGCAAATCAATGCCCTTGACGCAGGCATTGAAATTCAAAGGTTGCAAATTGAGAGCACAGTCGGTAATTTACAGGCCTTTTTGGTTTATTTGGCCATGATGATCGGGGCGGTCGCCATGGCGGCTGAAATGTTTATAATGTTGCCGCGGGCTAAAATATCCGCCGACCGTATAAACGAAGTTTTAGATATTGAAGGCCAAATTACAGAAGCCAAAAACCCGGCCATACCTTCCGACAAGATAGAAAACTATCTGGAATTTAGGGATGTTTATTTTTCTTATCCCGGTGCTACGGCTTCGGTTTTGAGCGCTATCAGCTTCACCGCCAAGGCCGGACAAACAACAGCTATCATAGGGGGTACCGGGTCCGGTAAATCTTCTTTGGTCAACCTAATCCCTCGCTATTTTGATGTAAGCTACGGTTCAATCCTTTTAAACGGAATTGATATCCGCTACATGTCCAGCAAGACCTTAAGAAAAAAAATAGGCTTCATACCCCAAAAAGCCTTCCTTTTCAGCGGCAGCATTGCCGACAACCTGCTTTTCGGAAAGTCCAAGGCCACGCAAGATGAAATGTGGCGTGCCCTTGAGACGGCCCAGGCGGCCGAATTTGTCCGAAAATTGCCCGACGGCCTTGAAACCAGGGTTTCGCAAGGCGGCAAAAACTTTTCGGGCGGGCAGCAGCAACGCCTGGCCATAGCCAGGGCTCTTATCCGGCGCAGTGATTTTTATATTTTTGACGATAGCTTTTCCGCTCTTGATTTCTTGACCGATGCCAAGCTGCGCAGCGCAATCAAAGAAGACCTTAAAGACAGTGCCTTGATAATAGTCGCCCAGCGAGTTGGCACCATACTTGACGCCGATCAGATTATCGTGCTCGATGAAGGTAAAATAGCCGGCATCGGTAAGCACAAACAACTGCTTGAGCAATGCGATGTTTACCGTGAGATCGCCCTTTCTCAACTTTCTGCGGAGGATTTGGCTTTATGAGAAAAAGAAAAAGGCTAAACCCCGAACTTAAGGCAAAGCGTGAAAAAAGGCGGGAAAAATATCGCGANNGTATTTTTCCTTGCTCCTTCCCCATAAGAAGGCTATGACTCTGGTGGTTTTTGCCGGCGGAATCGGTGCAGCCACAAGCATTGCCGGCCCTCGGCTTCTGGGCCAAGTGGTTGATGCCATTCAAAATGAAGTCAACCAAAAACTAATAGGCCTGGAAATGGATTTTAGAAGCATTCTTACGCTCATGCTCTTGCTCTTGGCCGTTTACGGCACAAGTTCCGTCTTGAACTTCGTGCAACACTTTACAATGGCCGGTGTAACACAAAGGGTTGTATTTTCATTGCGCCAAAAAGTCAATTCGAAATTAACTCTGCTCCCCCTCAAATTCTTTGACACTTACAGTAAGGGCGATATCTTAAGCAGGGTTGTAAATGATATTGATAACATATCCAACTCCTTCCAACACAGCATAATTCAAGTGCTTACCTCTTTTGTGACCGCTGTGGGCATGTTTATAGGCATGCTCTACATCAGCTGGCGGCTTACTCTTATAACCCTTGCCATTTTACCGCCAAGCTTGCTTTTAGCCTTGTTTATCACCCGTTATTCACGCAAGCTTTTTAAAAACCAATGGGACCGTACGGGTGAGCTCAACGGCCATGTTGAAGAAATGTTTACGGGCCACAACATAGTTAAAGTATTTGGCCGTGAAAAAGATTCCATGGATGAATTTGAAGACATTAATAACCAGTTGGCGGGCATCAGCAGAAAGGCCCAGTTCGTATCGGGCCTTGTCGGCCCCACGCTTGATTTTTTCGGCTATGTGGCCTTTATTATGATTTGTGTTTTCGGCGGCATGTTTGTAGTGGGCGGTAGGATGTCTTTGGGCGGTATAACATCCTTTTATACCTATGCCCTCCTCTTTATGCAGCCCATAGTCTCCCTTGGCAATATAACAAACAGAATGCAATCTTCTTTGGCCTGTGCCGAGAGAGTTTTCCATCTGCTTGACGAAGAAGAGGAAAGCCCGGATGACAATAAAAACTTTATCGAAAACCCTCAAGGCAATGTCTGTTTTGATGATGTTGATTTCAGCTACAAGCCCGATGAGCCCCTTATTGAAAACATGAATATAAAGGTGAAGCCGGGCCAGCTTATAGCTATTGTGGGCCCCACAGGCGGCGGTAAGACAACCCTAGTCAATTTGCTTATGCGTTTTTATGAGGTTGATGCCGGCTCAATCAGTGTTGACGGCATAGATATTCGCACCATACCACGCAGTAACTTGCGTAGTATTTTCGGCATGGTCTTGCAAGACACTTGGCTTTTCAAGGGCACCATTCGTGAGAATATAGCCTACGGCAAAGAAGACGCAAGCGAAGAAGAAATTTTAGCGGCTGCCGATGCTGCCCGAGTCACCCACTTTATCCAAACTTTGCCGGATGGTTTGGATACAATGCTCGAAGAAGACGGCGCCAATATTTCACAAGGGCAGCGCCAACTGTTAACCATAGCTCGGGCTATTTTGGCAGACCCGGCTATTCTGATATTGGACGAAGCCACAAGCTCCGTTGACACCCGAACCGAAGTGCTTATCCAACAAGCTATGAAGACCCTTATGAAAGACCGCACGAATTTCGTCATAGCCCACAGGCTTTCCACCATCAGGGAAGCGGATAGGATTTTGGTCATAAACCATGGGCAAATTATAGAACAAGGCAAACATGAAGAATTGCTTGATGAAAAGGGCTTTTACGCCGAGCTTTATAGAAGTCAGTTTGGATTTTACGAGTCAAGCAGCCAAAGCGATTCTTAAGGTTTATAATCAATCACCCCCATTCACTTTGCGGAGAATGGGGGTGATTATTTTTTTGAGGTTTTAAAGCCCTCAACTTAGCGCCTGCATAACTCGGTTGGCCACCGGTACCGCATTATAGAAGGCCGAACCGCCGTTTTCTACAACCACCACAATAGCCAAGGGCAGATCATCGCGCTGAGAAAACCCCGTAAACCAAGCATGGGGCTTACCGTCTTCTACTTCGGCCGTGCCTGTTTTGCCGCACATATTAAGGTTGGGGAAGCTTGAGTTCCCGTATCCGTTGACCACATTTGACCTCAAAAAGTCGGCAAGCTTTCCCGCCTTGTCGGCTTCAAGCTCTATAGAGTCTTCTGTTGCGTGAATTGCCTTATAGGTTAAAATTTTATTTGGAGTCACAATTTTTTCAACAAAATAGGGTCGGGCCGCACTGCCACCGTTAGCTATAGCCCCCATAAGAACCATCATATGAGCGGGGTTTGCCAAAACAGTATACTGACCGCAAGCCGCCCAACCCAAGTCTAAATCATTGGCGGTTTGTAAATTCAAAATACTTTTGGCAGAAGTGGTTTTATCAATTTTAAGCGCTTGCCCGAAGGCTAAACTTTTAGCTTGCCCTTCAAGCATTTCGGTCCCCATTTCAATTGCCAGCTCTGCAAAAGCACAATTACAGGATTTGTTGAAGGCTTGTTCAAAATTCATTTTACCGTGCTTGGAAGGGCATTTTACAAGCCCAAGGCCTGTTTGCAACTGCCCCTTGCATTCGTAGCGCCAAGAGTCAAGTGCCGGCATATTTTCAATGGCACAGGCGGCGGTGACGGTTTTAAAAACGGAACCCGGGGTATAGAGCCCCGAAAAAAGGCGATTTAAATATACGCCTTCATGAGCTTCCCCTTTTTCCATCCGCATGTTTTTGGGTTTATTGTTTAAATCAAAGGTGGGGTTTGAAACCGCACATAAAATCTCACCGGTTTTATAGTTATAAACACCGACGGCCCCCTTGCGGCCGTTTAAGGCCCCATAGGCTATCTTGCAGGCTTTGGAATTCAAGGTTAGGTAAATATCATTGCCCTTCCCGTGTTCCTTGAGCGTATAAATACCGTTTATGAAGCTGTAACCGAAAAGTTCTTCCCTATAAAGCGAATGTGTGCCCGAAGAGATAAAGCCCGAGGCATCCCCCAGCGTATGCAAGGTTGACAGGCGCAAGTTTTTGTCCTTACTGTAAAGGCGCTTGCCGTCTTGGCTTTGGGCCAAAATTTCACCGTCGGCCGTATAGACAGCGCCGGCATTTACTATTTGCCCGCCGCTGTAAAGGTGGGCGTTGACCCTCTTTGCCGTCCAAATACCGCCTTTGTCAAAAAGGGATATTACCAATATTATAACTCCGGCAAAAAAAGCCAAGATCAGAGCTAAAAGTGCGTAAGCCCGTCTGCTTGTGGAGCGCATTTATAATCCCCTTCCTTTTACTTTCGGTGCCTGAAAGAGACCCCGGGCCCTGATTAAGGCCAAAAGCCCCCAAGAGCTTATCATGCTTGTCCCTCCCCTGCTGACAAAGGGTAGGGTTACCCCCGTCAGGGGCAGAAGGTCGGTTATTCCAAACACATTGAGGCTGACTTGAAAAAGCAAGAGCGCCGCCGCACAAACGGCAGCTATGGAATAAAAGGTTGAGCTTGCCTGCCTTGCCGCTAAAAGTGCATAAAGAGCTATAAGGCCGTAGGCTACCAACACGGCTAAACCCAAGAGCAGGCCAAACTCTTCACACAAGAGCCCAAAAACCAAATCGGTTGAAGCCGCATACACATTTCTTAACTTGCCCTCACCCAAGCCCAGGCCGAAAAGTCCGCCACTGGCCATATAAATTAAAACCCTGGTTTGCTGGTAGCCGCCGGTGTCCATATTTTCCCAAATGCGGCGATAGGTGGCAAAGCGCCTGACCACATAGGGTTTAAAATACAGAACCATCCCCCCACCCAAGGCCGCACCCGTGGTGGCAAAGAAAATGGTCCTGACATCACCCGAGCGCATGAAGGCTATAATCACAAAGGTAAAAAAGAAAATCAAGGCCGTGCCGAAATCACGCATTAAAAACAAAGCGCCCACACAGGTAACCGCATATAAAAGATATTTTGTTAAACTTCTTGTAGACTGAATTTTTTCAAGCGTAACGGCACCCACAAAAACAAAGGCAATTTTAACCAGTTCGGAAGGTTGAACCGAGAAGCCCCCTATTTCAATCCAGTTGAGAGTGCCGTGAGTGGTTTCGGCTATAAGAAGGTTGGCAGCCAGCAAGCCGATTGAGGCAAGTGCCAGAGGGATTCGGAAAAACATGGCTACATCCGTGCTCATTGACATCAGCAAAACAAGCACATGCGCAAGCAAACCCAAGCCTATGGCCAAGAGTTGTTTTAGGGCAAAGTTGTTGTTAAAGGAAGCGCAAACGACAAGGCTTATGCCGGACAGGAAAAAGGCTATGATTTCAAGCTGAAAATCCCGCCGCCTTGTTATCAGCCTATTGAGCAAAAGATAGACCCACTGGCCAGCCATATAGGCCAAAAAAATATAGAGGAGTTCAAGGTCCAATTTATTGTTTTTAAAGAGCAGGCCCGCGAAAGAGAGGGTTTGAAAAAGGCTGACAAAAAGCATGAGCAGAACCCATCTGAAGCCTTTGTTTTGGCTTGAGCTTTGCATTTTGCACCCCCTCTTTTAAAATCAGGGGGAGGGCCACTAAGCCTTCCCCCTGATAATTATAACCCATGGTTATGTTTCGGTAAACCCTTATTTGTTTATAAAATCCCTTTTATTTTCATCCGGCATGTCAAAAGCCAAGGTGCCGCCCGGGTTCATCAAGTTGTCCGGGTCAAAGTGTTTTTTAAGGGCTCTGAAAATATCCATTTGATTCGTACCGACTTGTGCCTCAAACCAGGGTGCCGTCATTTTCCCTATGCCGTGGTGATGGCTCATGGCGGCACCGTATTTTTGGATGTTATCCATAATCCCGCCCTGGTAGTCAAGGTATTCATCGATCTCGCTGATTTTGGCATTAAATATGAAATAAAGATTGGCACCTTGAGGATAAAAGTGTGACATATGGGTCATGCAAACCGTATTGGGTCTGCTCTTACAAAAAGCTCTTACACCTTCATATACCGGCATAAAATTATCCCAATTGACCGAGCACTCAAGCGTATCTATCATAATACCGAAGTCACCCAAGTCTTCACGCAGATAAGGGTCGGTAAAACGGCCGCCTTCCCAGGCTTTTGTAACCAAACCGGTGGTGTACATGGCACCGTATTTTTTGCAAATTTTCTTTATCTGCTTTTTCATGTTTTTACCAAAGCCGGCTTCACCGTCGGTCATGCCCAACATTAGGCAACGCTCACCGTCTTTGTAACCTCTTAATTTTAAAATGGTGTCTATAGGTGTATCGGCTACGCTGTAAAGCCTGAAAGCCACTGATGTTTCTTCCGGGTCCGAAAGGCGAAATACGGAAGGATAGCCAAATTCACCTTGCATAACCTCGCGTGCGGCATCCACGCCTTCTTGCCAGCTTTTGAATACGAAGCTGAAGCGCCTTTTGTTTTCCGGCATATGTTTGAAAATTCTCAAAGTCACATGGGTAAGGACACCAAATGTCCCCTCACTGCCCATCATAATTTCATCAACCGAAGGGCCGGTGGCATTGGCCGGGAACTCATCACTTTTTATAATACCCACCGGTGTGACATATTCTTGGGAAATTACAATGTCTTCGATTTTGCCGTAATAAGTGGAATTTTGCCCGGCGCCGCGTGTAACCACCCAACCGCCCACACAAGAGTATTCAAAACTTTGCGGGAAGTGACCGCAGGTGTAAGCACGCTTGGCCCCAAGTCGCTCAACGGCATTATTGAGAACCTCTTCTAATTGCGGACCGCTCATACCCGATTCAACCGTAATTGTTTGATTATTTTCGCTAAAATCAATTACCTTGTTGAAATGACGGCGAAGGTCTATGGTAATCCCCCCACAAACGGCTTCCGTGCCCCTGGTCACGGTAGAGCCGCCGGCGAAGACATAGAGCGGAATTTTTTTGTCGCAACAGTAATCAACAATTTTAATAATATCTTCTCGGTTGCGGGGATATACGACGGCATCGGGTAAGTTTTCTATGATACCCTTGCGCAAGCGCATAAAGTCTACCATGGTCTTACCGTAGGAGGTACTTACCCTGGTGTAATCATCGATGGTGACATTTTCTTCACCCACTATCGCCGCTAATTCATCCAGCTGTTCTTGGCTGAACTTGCTGGGCAAATCAAATTCAACCGGCTCCAGGCCCATATCTTGCTTTTCAATAAAGTCATCGTCGGTCATTTCAAATTCATTCTTCATAAGCTCATAAAGCTTTGTATTGGGCGCCTTGAAATAGTTGGGGTCCCCCCATTTAAGGATGGAGCGATATGAATTTTTAGGTGCTTCCTCATGATACCAATCCGGAGTAAATCCTTTTTTCTTAGCCATTTTTTCCCTTCCCTTTCAGCTCTCAGAGCATTTTTACAAATTTATGTTTTGGCGTGTCATATCGGCCGTGGCTATGAGCCGCGTGCCAAAAAAGTCTTCACAAACACTGTCACCCTCGTGAAGCCTTTCTTTAACCGTAAGTGTCTTTATTTTTTTCATTGCATCAAGCAGGTCGGCCTTGGGTATTTCATCGGCCGTCCTGACCGGCAATCGCGGCATGTCACCGAAAACGGTTGCCACGGTTGTTGTGAGAGCCCGCCTGGGGTCTTGAAGTTCTGTTTTGGCAAACTCTATACCCTTGGGACAAAGGGCCCCCTTGACCTTAATATCATCCCCACTGCCTTCTATATCCAAGAGGCAACCGTTGGGGCATACTATACAAACCATTTCCATCCAAACGCACCTTCACTTTCAACCATCAAGCATTTTTAAGGATATTTGCCCAACATCAGCCTTTACAGTGCAAGTTAAGCTTTGCATTTCACTTGGCAGAAGTCTCATATATTTTTTTGACTTTTCCGCCCGGCCATCCACCTCTATTGCCACCTTTTTGCCTCTGTGGTCTGCTTTGCTGCGCCAGTAGAGGGTAATTTCACCTTCTTTGTTTTTATCGAAATATTGGGGTACGACATATAGAAAATCTTCGCTGTTATACTCTACTTTAATCCTGTTTTCATCCCCGCTTGCATAACGGGCTGCCGCTTGGCCCGCCAAATGGCCGCTTTGTGAAACATAATCAACCAAGTCATTAACATGCAAGGCATTGCCACAGGCAAAAACCCCGGGTATATCGGTCATTAGTTCTTGATCAACATAGGGGCCTTTTGTTGCCGGATCTATTTCCACACCCAAGGATTGCGCGACTTCATTTTCCGGCAAAAGCCCGACAGAAACAATCAGGGCGTCACACTCTATAAAACGCTCACTGCCCTTTATGGGTTTATAGTTTTCATCAACCTTGCAAACCTCTACCCCTTCAAGGCGTTTTTGCCCAAACACTTTGCTCACCGTGGAGTTAAGGTGCAAGGGAATATCAAAATCATCAAGGCATTGGCTGACATTGCGGGCCAGGCCGGCGGGGCTTTTTTGAATTTCATAAACCCCTTCCACTTGAGCCCCTTCCAGGCTCAAGCGCCTTGCCATAATCAGGCCGATATCACCGCTGCCTAAA
>LSQX01348164.1_pt1 | contig 31996 bp, 35 predicted proteins | sample 654561 | NCBI WGS metagenome assembly LSQX01 (sample SAMN04489861, study PRJNA283612) | anaerobic digester metagenome | isolation source: 4 biogas reactors fed with cattle manure at either 37C or 55C with and... | place: Denmark: Kongens Lyngby | collected 2014 | reverse complement strand
GGTTGAAACTGTAACTCCGGTTGAAGAAGATACTTCGGAACCAGTCTTGACGCCGGTAAGAGATGAAGCAGCTCCGGGAGAAACACCCGCGCTTCCAGTCAATGGAGAGACTGTTGAAGTTATGATAGAGGATAACGCCTTTGACCCGGCTACAGTGAATATATTTACAGGTGATACTGTAAGATGGACTAACCTTGATTCAACTCCTCATACCGTAACAGGGGCCACTTTTGGGATTAATAATCTAAATCCTGGGGCTTCATATGAGTTCCTTTTTACCGACCCGGGCACTTACGAGTATTACTGTGAAATTCATCCTTCTATGGAGGGAACCGTAATAGTAAAAGAGAATGAGTGAGAGTTTTAGAGCTAATGATCTGCTAAGATGCAAAGATGCAAATCTCCTGTTTTCCAATACTTCATCAAGGAGATCCTTATAAAAACACTTTTAATTTTTTTATACCATAGTATTCATTTCCTTTGGAGGGAAGCCAGTGAGAAAAGAATATGTTATTTTTATAATTCTACTTGGGGCACTTTTACCCTCAGGCTGTGCAGAAAACGGTTCTGTAGAACCTGAGCCATCTGTTTCTCCGGTTGAAACACCTGTTGAGATTCCAGCAACTCCATCCGAAACACCTTTTGAAACTCCGGTACTTCCAGCCGAAGTACCTCAGGGTCCAGCTGGAAACGTCGAAACTCCCGAAAATACGTCTGACCAGATTCCCAGTGAAAACCTGACCCGTACAGAACCTGAAAACCTTTCCGAAACCCCGGTTGGAATGCCTGATACTCAAGCCGAAGCCAGAGTGGTCGAGGTGAAAATAGAAAACTTTACCTTCAATCCGGAATCGGTTACGATATCTACCAATGATACAGTCAGGTGGACAAATCTTGATCCTATCACCCACACAGTGACTGGTCCTGATTTCACATCCGGCGCACTGAGAGACGGAGATTCATTTGAGCTTTCTTTTACAAAAAAAGGTGTTTACAGGTATTATTGCTCAATTCATCCCTCTATGGAAGGCGTGGTAACTGTTGAGGGATGAAAATATCAAAAAGATGAGGTTGCTTCTGAGTGACGCAGAAGAGGTAATGAGTAGCTTCTTAAAGGCTCTCTGGCAGTATGGATTCTTCATTTTTGAAAAAATTAATCCCAATATCTGTTTTTAACAGGAACTCTTTTTAAAGGCTGCTCGCTGAAGCAATAGAGAACCGATATCGGACTGAACACCTATTGAAGGATATTACTTTATATTTTAGTAATGCATGTATGTTAATATTTATTATTATTTTTGTATTACTGAGAATTCCAAGGTAATACTGGGTATTTCAAGATAAAGTCTGTTGAGGTTGTAATATGGACTCACAAGGGATTGACTGGAACAAAGTTTGGAAAGATACTCTGGAAAAGCAACTGGCATTAAATAGAAATGTCGATTGCTCGAGTATATGGCACGGCGAGAAAAATGCCAGGCAGTTCTGGAAGATGTTTCAGGATGAGAAGGCAAGGACAGTAACAGAGAAGAGAATAAAGGATCTGAAACTCTCTCCTGATTCAAGAGTTCTTGATATCGGATCCGGGCCCGGAACACTTGCAATTCCGATTGCGAGGCAGGTGGCTCATGTAACCGCGGTTGAACCCTCGGACGGCATGATGAATGTCATGCAGGAAAATATCAACGAATATGGAATCGAAAACATCGATACCGTACACAAAGATTGGGAAGCAGTCGATGTAGGGTCAGATCTTTCCGCTCCTTATGACGTGGTTTTTGCTTCTTATTCCCTGGGCATGAAAGACATAAGGGCTTCGATACGGAAAATGATGGATGCCTCTTCGAAGTATATTTATCTATACTGGTTCGCAGGGGAAACCTCCTGGGATATGCACTCACGAAAACTCTGGCCATCTCTTCACGGATGTGAATATCAACCGGCTCCGAAGTGCGATGTTCTCTATAATGTGCTGTATGACATGGAAATCTACCCGAATGTGAGTGTTTTTCCCTTCGAACATATTCACAGGTATGCAAACTTTGAGGAAGCTGTTGAGGATTTTAAATCATACTACAATGTTACCTCAGATTCCCAGGAAACCGTTCTCAGGGACTACCTTGAAGGAATACTTGAACCAGATAACGGAAACCTTATACAAAGAGGATGGTCCACTAGGGTAAAGATGTGGTGGGAAATATAAACTTAAAGATTGTCCAGTAAAAATGGAGGCATTTTTTCTTGGTACAGCTTCTAAGCAAATGGCTTAATCATCACTTTATTTTGAAGAAATGGGAAAAGATGAATAAAAAATTTTCATCCATATTTTATCTCTCATCCACCTTTTTCCTGATAAAATCGTAAATCATCCCTGCAACATTAATTCCACAGCATTTCTCAAGCCCCTCAAAGCCCGGAGAAGAATTAGCCTCACAAACCTTGAAATGGTCGCCGTCGAATAGGAGGTCGATGCCGGCTATGTCCAGCCCGAAGGTGCGTGCAGTCTCGGTTGCCAGCTCCTCTACTTCAGGCGTCATATCGAATTTTCGTACTGTTCCGCCTCTGGAGTAGTTGGACTTGAAACTGCCAGCAGGAGCTATGCGTTCCATGCAGGCAACTGCCCTTCCCCCAATTACGAGGACACGGAGGTCCCTTCCCAGGCTGGATTTAATGAATTCCTGGAGGATTATGTTTGCACTGGGGTTGGTTATGTGGATCAGTTCCATCAGGTCACGGAAATTATCGTGGTTTTCTGAAAGGAAGATGCCTTTTCCCATAGAGCCTGAGAGAGCTTTTACTATGAGAGGAAATCCAAGGTATTTTTCAACCAGGCTTATATTTACAGGGTTTTTGGCAAACATCGTATTGGGGTAGGAAATTCCTCTTTCTGCAAGGATCTGCTGGGAATAAAGCTTGTCCCTGACTGTGTCAATGCTCTGCGATGAATTAATGACGCAGACCCCCAGGCGTTCGAGATGGCGGATGACCGCAAGCGCAAAGTAGGTTGTACCTGCTCCCATTCTCGGGAGGAGGAAGTCAGGAAGGGGGACAATTTCTCCGTCGAGGAGTATGCTTTTCCTGTCATCCCTTGTTACTATCAGGTCGAACTGGTCAGGTTTTACAACCCGGAGCTCTATTCTTTTTTCATCCGCAACCTTAATGAAACGGTTAATTTCGTACAGGTCATTTTTGAGTTCGGCAGCCGTGCTCTTATAAAGAATCCATCCTTTCATCCTTTCATCCGCTCTTTCCCAAAAGTGTCTTTAAATTTAAAAAAAGACATTCGATTATCTAAAAAACGTTTCCAGCATATAGGGCTGTTCTTTTCTTTTGAATTACTGATTTCCTGCCTTTCTATTCTTCTAATTTTTTAGCCTATTTCTCTAATTTTTTTAGCTTATTCTTCTAATTTTTTTAGCCTATATCTCTGTTTTTCCAGTTTGTTAAATGTTTTGGGAATACATAGAAATTAGAGTGAAAGAACAATAAGAGGAAAAAGAGTAAGAAAAATGAAGGAGTAAAGGATAAGAAATAATAAAGGAAAATTACTTGCAAGGTCCGAAAATAAGGTCCGGAAAGAGAATATCTCTCCGGCTTACTGTATGTCCCCTCCGATTTCAGCATATCTGGGGTCAATTTCAACGGCTTTTCTGTACGCATCTTCAGCTTCTTCTTCTCTCCCCAGGTAACTCAGGCAGACAGCTTTTCCAAACCAGGAGTCTGCAGCTTCAGGGTCAAGTTTAAGAGCTTTTTCATAGATATCCAGGGCTTCTTCAAAGCGTTTGAGCTGAGCCAGGACAAAACCCAGACTGGAGTAGGCTTCCAGGTATTCGGGATCAAGCTGTACAGCTTTCCTGTAGGCTTCGACAGCTTCATCGAATCTCTGTACCTGGCTGAGAGTAAAACCTTTATTATACCAGACATCCGAATTTTCGGAATTTATTTCGATTGCTTTTTCGAAAGCGTTAATTGCTTCGTCATACCTTTCCAGGTTTTCCAGGTCAATGCCCATATTGTTCCAGGCGTCGTCATTTTCAGGGTCGATTTCCACGGCTTTTTCATAGGCTTTTAGAGCCTGCTTGAAACTGCCAAGGCTGTCAAGATCCACTCCCTTGTAATACCAGGCTTCAAGGAATTCAGGGTCGATTTCAAGGGCTTTATCGTATGCAATTATAGCTTCATCGTAGTTTCCCATCTGTCCGAGAGCTATGCCCTTTCCTGCCCATGCTTCCTTATAATTAGAGTTTTCTTTCAGGACTATATCATAGGCATCAACAGCTTCTTCATATCTTCCTGCCTGGCTGAGATTAAGGGCTTTTCCATACCATGCGTTTGGATAGTCAGGCTTCAGATCAAGGGCTTTTCCGTAAGCTTCAACTGCTTTCTCGTATTCTCCTATCTGGGAGTAAGAAAAAGCCATATTATTCCAGAGATCCGCATCTTCGGAATTGATCTTAACAGCTTCCTGGTATAGTTTAAGTGCTTCCTCAAACCTTCCCAGACTTTCAAGAGCTGCTGCCTTATTATTTAATAGATAAATATTCCCCGGGTCTTTGTCAATTGCTTTTTCAAATGCAATTATTGCTTCGTTATACTTTCCAAGCCTGAGAAGGTCAAGCCCGCACTCATTAAGCTCGGCTGCAAGAATTTCATTGCTGACTTCCTCGTTTGTCACACTCCCCGAGTCGTCCAGAACATACATATCCCCGGAAGCCGATCCCTCTACGGTGTCAGCTTTTTCTTCTTTTCCTTCTTCTGAGAAGGGTTTGTCTTTTGGTTCTTCAGGATTCATATCAAAATTTCCTTTAATACCCTTTAAAATTAAAACCCACAATTTTCTGGCTATTCGTGTTCGTTACCTACTTAAGTCTATTGTTCTTTATGATCTATACATCTGTCCTTTATGGCTTTTATAGCCTCTCCCTAAAAAGTAGTCTGAAATGTACGTAAAAGGAAAAAGGAATGAGAAAAAGATCTGAAAAATCCGGAAAACATAAAATACATTTTAAAAATATTTAATTCGAAGAAATATGCCACGAAAAATGAAACAGATATGTGAAAGTCAAGAAATCATTCGAATGAATGTGCACCAGACCCATCAGAAAGCTCTGAAAGCTATTCTCTTTGATATGGATAATACTCTTTTTGATTTCGTAGCCGTGAAACTTATCGCTTGCAGGGAGATTCTTTCCTACCTTGGGGGCGAGGACAGGGATTTTAAGGCAGATCCCGGGGAACTTTTCAGTTATTTTCTCAGGGGGGCGTACGGGTTTGAAGATTATGAAAACATAAGGGACTACATGCAGGAGAGAAATCTTTTCACAGATCAGGGGTATAGGGATTGCTGTGAGATTTATGAAAGAGAAAAACTGGAAAACCTCGAACTGTATCCAGGAGTAAGGGACACACTTGAGGAATTGAAGAAACTTGGTTTCAGGCTTGTAATTATAACAGATGCCGACAGGCCCCACGCTCGTGCAAGGCTTGCAAAAGTAGACCTTCTTGATTGTTTTGACCTTCTCGTATCTGCAGATATGACAGGCACAAAGAAACCGGACCCTGCCCATTTTCTCTTTGCTCTTGATGCTCTCGGGATAAAGCCTGAAGAAAGTCTCGTAGTTGGCGATAGCATAAAAAGGGACATGGCTCCTGCTCGCAGATTGGGCCTGAAAACTGCTTATGCTTCATACGGAGACTGGAGGCAAGCAGAAGAAACAGAAAGGTGTTTTGACTTCCAGCTAAATGTATTTCAGGACCTGATGAAATGTATCTATATATTTAATAGGTCTCAGGTTAAAACAGATCCTCCAGGCAAAAACGGACTTAACAGGCATTAAAATATCGAAGGATGAACAGTAAAAGTAAAGCAGAAACCAAATAAAATGGTTTTGAAAGGAAAAGCATTTCTTAGAATAATATTTTAAAAACTTCTTGAAGGGAGTTTCAAAAATTTCTCAGAAACATGTTCTAAATATTTCTGAGAATGATATTCTAAAAAAGATACTTTTGCAGAAAGGCAATTATATAAGCAGAAAGGTAATTAAATAAAAGATGATTTTAGCCGTTATACCTGTTACTTGAATTTGTTTTTCGGTCAACGGCTTTCTGTCTCTCCCACAGTTTCTCGGGGAGGACTCTCCACTGGCAAGGCTGCTTAAATAAGGTCTGAATATATTGGATTTATGTCTACTGCCCTTTCGTATGCTTCCATCGCTTTCTGGTGTTTTTTAACCCTGTCATATACTATTCCTTTACCAATCCAGGCTTTCGTAAAGCTCGGGTTGATTTCTATTGCTCTTTCAAAAGCATCAAGTGCTTCTTTATATTTTTCCAGGTCTCTCAGGGCAATTCCTTTGTTATACCAGAACCTTGAATTTTCAGGATTTGCTTTAATTTTGTTATCAAAAATCTCGACTGCTTTTTCTATATACAATTTTGCTTCATCGGTTTTTCCGAGCCAGCGCAAAACTATTCCTTTGTTGTACAGAGCTTTCCCGTTACTCGGGTTTAACTCAAGTGCCCTGTTAAACGCATCAAGGGCTTCATTGTAGCTCTTTATTTTGCAAAGCCCCATGCCTTTTTTACACCACTCGCTTGCACTCATTGAGTTAATGTCATATTTCTTTGAATAGATCTGGATGGATTTTTCGAGGTCATCCATCGCGTCTTCATATGCCCTCATCTCCCTGAGTGCCATCCCTCTTCTATACCATACCTCAGGGTCTTCCGGAGCAAGAGTTGCTGCCTTATAAAATGAGTCAAGAGACTCTTCATACTGCATAAGGCCAAGAAGAATTTCAGCTTTGAAACACCAGACTCTGGCATCAGCAGGGTTGATCTCAAGAGACCTGTCAAAAGTTTGAAGAGCTTCTTCGTATTTCATCAGGTTCTTAAGAGCAATTCCTTTGCTGAACAAAATTTTTGCGTTGTCAGGGCTTATTTCCAGAGCCTTATCGAATGCATCCAGAGCTTCACCGTACCTTTTTAATTCTTGGAGTGCAATGCCTTTATTATACCATTCGTTCGAAGTCATAACTCACCACACCTTTTTTGACTACATTTTCCACCGTTTACCACACATCACTTTGAACAACAATATTATATGCTTTCAGAGCGTTAAATGCATTTTGTACTTCAATTCCTTACCTAAAATAAGGATAAATTAATAGTAATCCATAATAGCTTATGATGTATCCTTTTTTAAACATTTTGAATTATTCATATACAGTTTCATTTTAAAAATAGAGTTCCCCAGTCCTGATTTCGTGTCTAGTCTATTTTTAGCAAAATTGTAATATTTAATCATTAACTTAATAAATGTTATATTCTCTTATTAATATAAATTTTCAGTTGGCTCTCTATATTCCTTTTTTTTGTGCAAAAGCAAGCCCTATTTTTTCCCAGAAAGCTTTTTCTGAAATCCCTGTTAAGGTTGCGCAGATTTCTCTGAAAAACAGACAATCTTTACTCCTGGCTTCAAAAGCTGTTATTGCCTTCACCATATCCTGAGGTTGCGGCATATCTCCAGGAAAACTTAATTCCCTATTTAATTTTGGCGGCATAAATACATTTTTAACAGCTAGTCTGGCTCTGGCCGGAAAATCCAGATTTTAATAAATCTATGATTTTAAAACAAAGATAGGCTTAAAAATTCATAATATAGAATTTGCAAAAAGTAATCTTCATTAAAATAATTGTAAACTATGTGCTGTATATTCAATAATCTGTGTAATTAAAATTTATCTGATCTACTCAAGCGTATATTTATCTTAATTGATAATATGGATGTAAAGGCTTATTCATCGGGTATTTATTAGAGAGGCATCTTAAGAAGTGAATAAATTATATTCTTAAGATGTCCATATGAAATCCGATATCCCAATCTTAATTTTTTATTAACTCTATCAGGTCTGAAAAGGGAAAGAAAGGAGATTTCGCCTTTTTCAATCTAGATAGTTTGCAGGATTATCACCGATTCTCGATAATAAATCATTTTCAGGATTTAAATACGGCTACGTCTCAAAACCATTCCAACTCTGGCTCTCAGTTCCAGAGTATTGAACGGTGTGGAAATAAAGTCATCGGCTCCGGACTTGAAGGCTTTAATGCTGTCTTCTGCTTTATTTCTTTCACTCAGGACCATAATAGGAATCCACCAGCATTTCGGATTAGCCTTAAGCTGCCTGCAAATCTCAAAACCGTCTGCATTAAGGGAAGCTGTATCAAGAAGTACAATGTCAGGTCTCTCTTCTTTTACGGTTTCAAGGGCTAATAAGGCATCTGAGACATTAACGACATTGTAATTTTCAGCTTCCAGCTCATTTCTGAGGTTATAGTAGTTATTATGCCCATTACCCATTATCAGGATTTTATCCCTGACGTCCCTCAGGTCTGCAAGCCGGGCTTTTACCGCATCTTCCGTAATTGAAAGCGTACGTGCAATATTCTTCTCGCTTATTTCTGGCTGTTCTTTTATAAGTTTTAATATTTCATGGTTAAGAGTATTGTTATACATTTTCCCTCCACCTCATACAGTATATATTTTCTTAGTTATTAAACATTTCTCAAATTTTAAAACGAAGAGTGTATCCAAAAATGTACACAGTAATTCGAGGGGAAGCGGAGTTATCCAAATATTTAGAGGATTTCATATGAATCGCCTGATCACCCAATTGGGAGATAAGTTTATAGCCATAAATAGCAAGTTAATATTGGAAATAAGAATCACTTACGGAGAACAGCCACCTCTGAGATGATAACAATGGATCCACTTGAAAAGATTTTTGGAAAGACTGCACAGATGACCGTCCTTAAAAACCTCATCGAGCACCAGAATGAATCAACGTATTTATCTGGAATAGCAGAAGAAACAGGCCTGTCGCACTCCAGCGTGTCAAGAGTAATTACCCCTCTAATAGAGTCGGGTATTGTAATAGAAAAACCTCTCGGCAAGCAGATCCGGACCTTCCAGCTGAACATGGAAAGCGACGCGACAAAATTGATTATAGATTTTTACAATAAAATCAATCAGATGCTGGAATAAACCTGAAATAGATCCCTGACGTCTGAGCCAGGACAGCAAGATTTTCTGTCCTTTCTAGTTTGCAAAAATAGTGTTCACTTTGTATAGTGTTCACTTTGTATAGTGCTTACTTTAGATAGTGCTTCACTTTGTATAGTGTTCATTCGGATTAGTGTTCGTTCTGGATTTACTTTTGAGGCGAGCTTTCTTTATCGTCCTCCTGCCCTGGTCATTTTTTACAATACTTTTCTTATTCTTCTACATTTTTCATCTAATTTTCTCAATGTATTCATATGCGGCTGTGGCTGCAATTGCCCCATCTCTTACCGCTGTTACAAGTTGCCAGATGGGAGTATCACGACAATCTCCTGCTGCATAAATCCCTTTCTCTGAGGTTTCCATCCAGCGGTCTGTTTTGATGAAGCCTCCTTCATCTTTTTCAACATCCACGAATTCGGTATTCGGGTGGATTCCTACATAGATAAAAACGCCATTGGTAGAAAGCTCACGGGTTTCTCTACTGTTAACATCTTCCAGGATAATTTTTTCGACTTTTTTAATTCCTTCCCTGGTCCCAACTATTTCCAGGACGTGCGAATTGAGTATTAACTCGATATTTGGAGTTCCGTCAACCCTGTCCTGAAGGACCCTGGCAGCTTTCAAATGGTCCCGCCTGTGGACAAGATATACCTTCTGGGCAACTTTTGACAGGAAAAGAGCATCTGTAACAGCGGAGTTGCCGCCTCCTACGACGGCTACAATTTTGTTTCTGAAAAAAGGCCCGTCACATATCGCACAGTAGGAGACTCCCTTACTGATCAGCTCTTTCTCTCCCGGAACGCCAAGGTGTTTTGGATTTGCGCCTGTGGCAATTATTACGGCTTTTGCCTCGAGGTCCCCACTGTCCGTTGTAATAATTTTCTTTGTTCCTTCAGACCTGACTGAAAGAACCTCTGTAATTGTGGTTTTTACCCCTACCTCCTGAGCATGTGTTCTAAATCTTTCCATGAGTTCAAGCCCCGAAATCGATGGAAAACCGGGGTAGTTCTCCACAATATCCGCCATTGAGATCTGGCCGCTGATCTCATTTCTCTCCAGAATAAGGGTATCAAGTCCATAACGCACAGCGTAAATCCCTGCAGTAAGTCCCGCAGGTCCCCCTCCTATAATAATCAGGTCGTACATATATAACCTCCAGAAAATAGAAATGTGTTCAAAAAGTAAATTTTAATCTGCTTTCATGTAATACGGGCTATTGCCTCGGCTTTTTTAGGAAGCCCTGTAAAAGCAGGTTCCCCGTCTATAAGAGTTGTAGGAACGCCAACTATGCCGTATTTATCAATTAGGGCCTGTCCTTCCTGGCTTTCTACATCAATTTCCTCATACTCAAAATCATATTTTGATTTAAGGTCGTTCCAGAACCGACGCGTCGCTGGGCAGGCAGTACACCAGGTGGCATGAATAAGTGTAACCTTTACCGTAGAAAGATACCTCCAAAAACTAAGATTGTAATTCCCATTTCTATTATTAATTTCTAGATATAAATACGTTGAGCGAATCTGTAATTCTAAAAACAAAGCTGAAGACTCCCCGGATAAGCCGTGGCGCCAAAAGCTTTAAACCAATAAGCTCCTAAAGCGGGTTATGCTCACATTTATAGGGCTGGGCCTTTTTGATGAATACGATATCTCCTTAAAAGGACTTGAAGCTGTTAAGGAAGCTGACCTGGTATACGCTGAGTTTTACACATCCTGTCTCATGGGAACAAACCCTGAGAAAATGGAAAAGCTCTACGGAAAGAAGGTTCATTTACTCTCAAGGGAAGATGTGGAACAGCACCCTGACTGGCTTGATAATGCCAGAGACAAAAAAGTAGCTTTCCTCACCGGTGGAGATACAATGGTCTCCACAACACATGTTGACCTGCGCCTCAGAGCTGAAAAGCTCGGGATAGAGACCCGTCTGATCCACGGGGCGTCCATCACATCAGCTGTTTCAGGGCTAACAGGGCTACAGAACTACCGGTTTGGGAAGTCTGCAAGCATTCCCTATCCTTATGAAAGCAGGCGAGGGACGAAAGTAATTTCTGAAACCCCTTATGATACCATAAAGCAAAATTCTTCATTCGGGCTTCATACTCTTGTTTTTCTGGATATCGATAAAGATAAGGGATTTATGTCCGTTAACATCGCCCTTAAGCTTCTCCTTGAAGTTGAAAGTAAAAGGGGGGAAGGAGTGATGGATAGGGCTGTTGCTGTGGGAATAGCAAGGGCAGGCTCGGAAAAGCCTGTAGTAAAAGCTGGTTACGCAGAGGACCTGAAAGGTTTTGATTTTGGAAAGCCTCTTCACATCCTTGTGGTTCCGGGAAAACTGCATTTTCTGGAAGCTGAAGCCCTTGTGAAACTTGCGGATGGGCCTGAAGAAATCATGGAAAACATTGAATGAAACTGAAAAAAATCTGTTGAGCAAAGAATAGCTGAATTACTGTATACACTTTCTGGTGGTCAAAATGCCTGCCGATTTGAATGAAAAGGTTAACCGGTACGAAGATATGTTAAAAAGAGCACTGCAAAAAGCAAAGTATGCTCCGATCCCGAACTCCCATATGCATGAGGTAGCAAAGGATTACTATACAATGGCAGAAGCTTACTATAAAGATGGAATCTACTTTCTTGAAAACGGGGATCCTGTAAATGCCCTCGCTTCCTTCAGTTACGGGCATGCCTGGCTCGATGCAGGAGCAAAACTCGGGGTTTTCGCGGTGGATGATGAAACCCTTTTTACAATATAAATAAGGCACTGAGACTTATTACAGAAAATTAAAACTATAAATTACAGAAAATTAAAACTATAATTCAAATTAAAAATCCAAAAGATTAAACTGAAAAACCATATAATACGTAAAACTTATAAATACAAACACGTATTCGAAGCCAGAATAATTAACATACTTTACTCTATTCTTTAGATTTCAATATTTTTCCCTATTCCGGGATAGTTAAAAACGTATACTATAATTACGGTGGACAATTATGAAGAACTTTCATGTGGTACTTGAAGCAGCTTGGTTGGTTAGAGATGTAAAAACGGCTGATGATGCGATAGGGGTTGCAATTTCCGAGGCTGGAAAGCGCCTGAACCCCAAACTCGATTTTGTAGAGGTAGATGTGGGAACCACATCCTGCCCGGTATGCGGTGAGCCTTTTAGCAGTGTTTTTATAGCAGCAAACACAGCACTTGTAGGGCTTATTTTCGAAATGAAGGTTTTTGATGCCGAATCTGCAGAACATGCAGAAAGGATTGCAAAATCCGTCATAGGGAAGTCTCTCCGCGATGTTCCGTTGACAGTTGTCGAAGTTACGGAATTTGAACGGTCAGTCGAAAAAGGTGAACAGCAGCAAAAAGGCAAGGCAAACAAATAAACAGGCTTCCTTCCTTTATGTGTGATGTGCCGCGGCAGAGGAAGGTGTACCTGTACGACTTCTTATTATGCAGGCAGCTTTGCGTAGCCAGGGATCAATTAAACCTCTGGCTGAATAAAATCTGTCCTGATATCTGCCACGGCAGAAAAGGATAAAATCAGTAATTTTATCTTTTTCTGAGTTTTTACTTTATTTGTCTTTTTAGAATATATCCCAATCCTAAAAAATTTCCGGGCTTCTCCCAGACCTGAAAAAGAGGAAACTGCATGGACAGAATTATCTCCGTTGTGGGGCATACTGCTCTTGATTATATCGTAGATGTCGAAAATATCGCAGGAAAAAATGAGTCTTCCCCTGTAATTGACTATGAAGAATACCCCGGGGGAGGGGCTGCAAATATCGCAGTTGCGATTGCAAAGCTGGGAGGAAAAAGCCAGCTGATATCTCCTGTAGGTACGGACTTTTCAAGCTCGGGGTATGAAAAGCTTCTTAAAGAGGCATATGTTGATCTTTCCCGCCTTTATACTATTGAAGACAGAAAAATCTCCAAGGCTTTCATTTTTACGGACAGGGAAGATAACCAGACCACATATTTTTACTGGGGAGCTTCCTCAAAATTCAAAGAGCTGGAACCTGAACCTGTGGATTTTGTTCATCTTGCAACAGCGGACTGTGTCTATAATGCAAAAATAGCGCAGATTGCAGGTTTTGTATCCTTCGACCCGGGACAGGACCTTGTCACTTATTCAAAAGAAAATCTTGAGACAATTCTCGCCCACACTGACATTCTTTTTGCAAACAAGCATGAAATCAAAAGGGTCTCAGAGATGACCGGAAAGAGTTTTTCCGAACTCAGGGATATGATTGATGTCATTGTTGTCACTTATGATGCCGAAGGCAGCATAATCTACAGGGGCGGTGACCAGTGGTCAATCCCTGTAGTTTCTGTAAAGGCTTTGGACCCTACAGGAGCAGGAGACGCCTACAGGGCAGGTTTTCTGCTTGCATACACAAGAGAGTATTCCCTTCCAACCTGTGGAAAAATCGGGTCAACAGTGGCTTCTTTTGCCGTACAGTCAAGGGGTTGCCAGACCAGTCTTCCGACATGGGAAGAAATGAAGTCCCGCTACGAAGCCAGTTTTGGAAATCTGGGAGCAGAAATTTAAGTTCGCAAAAATAATTGGAGCGGGCTGCTGAGAAAGGAAAGACATATAAAATATTATAATGATCCACACATTATAACTCGCGGATTATAACCTGGAAGTACAAAGAGAATAAAACCACGGAAGAGGATGCAGATGAAACTCGCAGCACTGGTCTCTGGCGGCAAGGACTCGATCTTTGCTATCCAAAAAGCCCTTGATGAAGGGCATGAGGTCACCCACCTCATAAATATTATCCCGGCAAGGGACGACTCATACATGTACCACTCAATTAACCTTCACATGGTAGAACTGATTTCTGCCGCCAGTGAAATCCCGCTGATACAGCAGCAGTCCAGCGGAATCAAAGAACTCGAACTGGACGACCTTACCCTTGCCCTCAGGAAAGTGAATGTCGATGGGGTGTCTGTAGGTGCTATAGAGTCTCAGTACCAGGCAAGCAGGGTTCAGAAGATCTGCGATTCCCTGGGGCTCAAGGTCTATGCCCCACTCTGGCACAGGGATCCCGAAGAGCTCCTTAATGAGATGTCAAAAGTTCTTGATATCAGGATTGTAAGGGTCGCAGCCGACGGTCTTGATAAGTCCTGGCTTGGGCGCCCTATTAATGTTAATTCCATCGAAAGCCTCAAAGCTCTCAACCGCAGGCGTATGGTCCATATGGCAGGGGAAGGAGGAGAATATGAAACTGTTGTCCTTGATGCTCCTTTCTTTAAAAAGCGCATAGAAATAGTAAAAAGCGAAATTGAATGGGAAGGCGACACCGGCACTTTAAAGATTCTGGACGCACGACTCGTCGATAAAAACTGATTTCCAGGCAGTCAACAATCCTGTGAAAACAGGAAAATTTACTTTTTTAGCCTGAACTCATAAATCTGAGTGTATCCAGGAATTTTAAATCAATCTCTTTTATTATCATTTAGTTGATCCCAAAACTCATAATTTGCCTCTGGATCTTGTACTTAAGTAATAAATCGAGCTTCTCATTGTGAAAACAATCCTTGACTATTCTGGGAATTAGATTAAAACTGGGTTTTGGGATGGACTCCCCATTAAGTACATTTTAGATTCACTCTGTAAAAAAGAAACTAAATATTAAAAAATAGTTTGAGAATTTTAAAAACATTGAAAAATATTTTGGAATCTGGTAAATATTAAAAATAGTTTGGGAATTTAACTCCATGGCGGGAAGTCTCCTTCCTTGGAGACTATCAAGCCAGCAAAAAAAGGCATTTCAATTTCCGAGAAAAAATTGAAAGCAGTAATTCCCGGTGTTATCAGGGATTTTCAATTAAATCCAGGATCCTAAGGGCAAGGTACGCCCCATTTGCCCCGTTGTCAATTCCTACACTTCCGACAGGCACTCCCGGAGGCATCTGGGCTATGGAAAGAAGGGCGTCAAGCCCGCCGAGTTTTGCACTTACAGGCACGCCTATGACAGGTTTTTTAGTCTTGGAGGCCACGACTCCGGGAAGAGCTGCTGACAAACCCGCTATGGTAATAAAGACTTTTGCGTCCGTATTTGATATATAGATATCAAGCTCGTCAGGGTTTCTGTGGGCAGAAATGACCATTACTTCGTAAGTGTACCTGGTTTTTTCAATTACTGAAACCGCACGGTTGGCGATTGCCCTGTCGGACTCAGAACCCATAATCAGTGAAATATCAACCATTTTTTACTCCTTTGAGAAAGGTCAGGGCAGGCTTCCCTTTCCACTCAGTTCATTCTGGCGTTCGATGCTCATCCTGATAAGGATTTCAAAAATTTCCTTTACCGACCCTACATCGAGGTTGAGCTCGGTTGCAGTATTTAATGCCCTGTTGATTACAACCTCATTTTGCTTACGGTCATTTATGGAAGTTCCATTTATTCTTTTTGATTCAAGCACTTTTTCAGCAAGGTTAACCCTTTTATCAATAAGGGAAAGGATTTCCCTGTCAATCTCCTCTATTTCTTTGCGGACAGCTTCAAGTTCACTCAAGAGGACCCCTCCCTTTTAAAGGATATTGCGCCACTGTTATTTATACTGGTTTCTATGACTCTTCCCTCCATGCCGCAGCTTTCCCACGCAGACTTAAGTTCTTTTACCTGGTCAGCTTTTACCAGGGCTGCATAAGAAGGGCCTGTCCCTGAAAGGCTGACCCCTTTTACTCCGCATTCCAGAGCCCTGAGCATATACTCCGTATCAAACCCGAGAGCTCCGCAGTAAAGAAAGCCGTTAAGCGTCATTGCGCGTTCATAATCTCCTGCGAGAGCAAGCTCGTATGCCATTTCCACATATGGTGCGATCAGCCGTGAACGTTTTACATTCGTGTCCGCGCTGAAAGCCTTTTTTGATGGGGCGAATATAAGGACTCTTGAATCGGCTTCTTCACGTTTGATGAGTTTCATATTCCGGTTATCGGTAATTACAATACCACCCAGAAAAGAAGCGCAGGCATCGTCAAATGCTCCAGTGACAGTAACTCCCACTTCCCTTGCAGCCCTTACACCCAGTTTTATGATCTCAAGAGAGGGCATTGTTTCCCCCACCGCATGAAGGGTCGCAAGGACTGAAGCGTTTGCTGCTGCACTGCTGCTCTTAAGCCCTCCTGCAAGGGGGATTTCACCCCATGTCCTTATCGTGCCTCCAAGTTCCAGCCCGAATCTCCCAAGGACAAGTTCCACGCAGCGTTCTATAAGGCGAGTATCTCCTTCAGGCACCTCTTTGATTGAGCCGGTAATCACAGATTCGCTTTCAGAAAGTTCCACATCTGCAAAGGTTTTTAGATCTATTCCAAATGCTGCGCCTTTCCATGTAGCTATCGCATTTATTATCGTTCCAGCTCCGAAAGCGCAGGCGTGCCCTTCAAGTGTCATTACGTCCAGAATGCTCTGCTCTTTAATATTTTTTACCTCCGTCAGGAGGAAAAGTGAGGTTTAAATACAGGGCTCCGGATTTATTCCTCATAATGAAAGACTCCTCAGAATATAAATAGTAAATCCGAATAGTATATACATTATGTTCTTATCTAAACACTATAAATATTCTACATATTAAGTAAGCATCATTCAGTTCTCAATCACTTCCAGGACAATTCTAAGCAAGTAAAAACGGGGAATCCATATAGAGACAAGAAAAGTACAGCAAACAGGCGGATCCACTTATATCATTTCTCTCCCTAAACAGTGGGCCGAAAAAATGGGAATTGAAACAGGGACAAGAGTCTCCATTCAGGCTCAGCCAGACGGTAAACTGCTAATTGACCCTATTCTTGAAGGGCGAACAATAAAAACAAAAAGGATTGACGTAACGGGCTATGAAGCAAAGGCTCTCGAAAGGGATATTATTGCTGCGTACCTTTACGGCTATGACAGGATAGAGTTTACCTCAAAAAGAATACTCTCCGAGCAAAAACAGGTCATCAGGAAGGTCTGTTACAAGTTAATAGGGCCTGAAATCATTGAGGAAAGCTCAAACTGTGTTGTCATCCAGGACCTTCTCAACCCAAATGAGCTCCATATAAAAAAAGGCATACACAGGATGTTCCTGATCACAGGCTCCATGCAAAAAGATGCCATAAGAGCCCTCAAGACTGGCGATCACGACCTTGCTCTTGATGTAAGCCAGAGGGACGACGAGGTTGACAGGTTATGCCTCCTTATTTCCAAACAATTTCGTTCCATCCTCTGCGGAGGAAGGATGCCTGATTCTGCGGAAACGAGCATAGAGGAATACCATGATTTCAGGATGGCGGCAGGTCCTATCGAAAGGATAGCGGACCACTCCCAGAGGATGGCAACCGTTGCGTCAAAAATGAAGGAGCCGGTAAGAGAAGACGTGATGGAAGTCATAGAAGACCTCAGCAGCACGTATATGAAGCTGGTAGGGCAGGCAGTGGACGCCTTGTATAACTCTGACACCACACTTGCTAACCAGGTAATAGACAGTATAGATGACATTCATTCACGTGTAAGAGAACTGCGTTCCTCCATTCTTAAACTGGAGTCCCATGAAGCCATGATAGCCCTCGGGACTATAGTAGATAGCCTTTCAAGAATAGGAGACCTTGGAGCCAATATAGCTGAAATAGCTATAAATTCTGCAATCAGGGATAAATAATATTCTTGTACAAATTCGTAATAATTAATAATATTTCCGCAAAAAACTCGTATACTTTCTCAAAATAAACTGATGTGCGTAACAGAAACGTTTTCAAAATATAAGTTCTTTCGCCATCCTGAAAATTATTTTAATAAACTTATGTTATGCCTCAGCTCTCTTTTATGATCGGTATATAGAGAATTTTCTTTCTCTATAAGAATCCTTTACCTCCAAAGAAATTATATGAATAATTCTCTTTTTTAAATAATGCGAGTAAGGAAGATTCTACCTCTGCCGCGTTCTTTCTCATTTAGTTATCAAAGTAGATATAAAATTAAAGCACTAAAAAAAAGTGGACGGTTCCATCCAGTTTTCATTCTTGTTCAAACTGTCTGGAGGGACTCTGCTAAAACAATTCTCAGGATTATTTATGAGAAACTGCGCGGAGAACAGGACAAATTAACGCATGAATGCGGTGAGCTGGATTAAAGCAAAAGGTTCTGAGTATAGCGTTTTCAGGATAATGGGAACGGGAGAAATACAGGAGGACCAGATTAATGAAGATTTTAAAATCCTTAACAGGATAATGATGATTTATATTTTTAAGGTATGATGAATAAAAATAGGAAAAGATATAAAGGAAAGTACAGAAAATCAGTAAAACATAAAAATTTAATAGTAAACGAGTTTCAGATAGACTGAATACTCTCTTTACAAAAAATTTTTGCTAAATATGTTCCGGGGATCAGGCGATAAGAAGTAATATATTTATATTCTGGTGTTCTTTCACGCAGGCACTTCCTATTTTTTATATAGGAAAAACCTAGGTTTGCTATTTATTCCAGATATGCTAAAAAAGAGAACTCAGTATCTTTAATTTCCCGATTCCCACAGCTTAACAAGTGGAAATTATTTATATGCCAGGATTGATTAGATAAAAATATCACGAAAACACCAGTAACCCATACAGGAAAGCAATCCGAGAAATCCTTTGGTGTTATGCTTTTCCCAAGGGAGGGAAGCCATGAATATGATAAAACGATTTAAGGTAAGCTTTTCAAAAATGTTCAATAAACTGTTCAAGAAAAAAGGAGCATGTATCGGTATATACGGCCCCCCGAATGCCGGCAAGACAACCCTCAGTAACCGTATCCTTAAAGACTGGGTAGGAAGTGATGAAACAATGGGATCGGTTTCACACATCGCCCACGAAACCAGGCACGCAAAAAGGAAAAACGGTGTTACTATCGAAACTAACGGGCATACTATCAGCCTTGATATTGTTGACACTCCCGGGCTTGCAACAAAGATCGATTTCCATGACTTCATGGAACAGGGAATGAGCGATGTAGAATCAAAGAAAAGGTCCAAAGAAGCAACAGAGGGTGTAATTGAAGCTGTAAAATGGCTTGATGACCTTGACGGAGTCATACTGGTTATGGATTCCACAGAGAACCCCTATACTCAGGTTAATGTAACTGTTATAGGAAATATGGAAGCTAGAAACCTTCCGCTTCTCATTGTAGCAAATAAGGTAGACCTTCCTAACGCCGACCCAGGAGTTATAAAGGAAGCCTTCCCTCAGCACCCTATGGTACCTGTCTCAGCGCTTGAAGGAGTGGGTATGGACTCATTCTATGAAGCTCTGAGCAAACAGTTCGGGTGATCCAGATGCAGGGAATCCAACTTGACCTTATATCCGAAGCCAAAATTTCTCAGATGGCTTCCATGGAAAAAGTCCGGTATATAATCGATGAGGTGAGAAAGGGCAAAATCCTTGTGCTCGAAAAAGGTCTCAACCCTATGGAAGAGGCTAAACTCATTGAAATGACAATGTCAGCAATCCAGCCGGATGTATTTTCAGGTATCGAGATGCAGAGCTATCCTGCAAATGCGGACTCTTCTTTGCTGGGGAAATTTTTCAAAAAACAGAGCAGCAAAAGACTTACGGTTATAGGGCCCGCAAACCAGCTCAAAACCCTTAAAAAAGATAGGAATCTAATCAGTGCACTTGTCTCTGCAAGTAAGTAACGAAGTGGAAACAATGTGTGCCCAGAAGACCCAAGACCTGGAAGCAAAATTATCCCCTCCCCAGTCCCTAGGCTCCTTTGAGATGGGCAGGAACGATGTTGACGTAGTCTGTACCTACGGGAAAATTGCGGTATGGTTCGGACGAAAGGTCCCTGATTACATCATAGCGCAGGTACTTATCGGGATCTCAAAGGTAGATCCCTCTGCTGTTCATGAATTTGAAATGATCTGCGACTTTGATGAAATAACGGAGTATGAAAGTAAAGGTTATATTCTTGTTTCCTATGGCAAAACATCCGGCGGGTATCGTGTAAACTACAGCATTCCTTTTTCCAACAAGAAAGCTCTTTTCCATTTGTCCAAGTTCGTACTTGAAGAACTGCAAAAGGGGGACGTACGAAAGGATTTTTATTGGAATGGGAATGACTGCGATATCCAGAGGCTTTACCATGAATTCAGAAACAACATCGAGAGCTGGGAATTAAAAGCTATCAATTATAAGACTGAGTCGCAAACAAGCCGATAATGGGCAGACACAACAGCAGGATAAAAATAGAAGCTTCCGGAAATTTGTCCTGAAATTCCTACCAATAAGTTTAAGAAAATGAAAACAGGTTATCTCGCAGGGATTTCAGGATTTATAATCATAACAGTTAGGTAATCCTGTAAAGTTATCAGTCTCAGAAGCTCCGCCAGTTTTCCGAGATTCAGGTATTTTGAGATTATATTCTCATTTATCCGGTAGAAGTAAATAAAAAGTTAATAATTATTAATTATTGAGAACCCAACTCAATGCTTTTTGGAGAACTCATATGAAAACAGATCAGGTAGATCAGGTAATAGACTGCGAAGATGTAATAAAATCTATGAAATTTATCGTGGAAAACATAAATGAGGTGATTAAGCTACTGGACCGCGAAGATATTAAAAGCATGCTTCAGAAAATTCTTGAAGGAGATAGAATTTTTGTTATGGGGGCAGGGCGGTCCGGACTTGTTGCCAAAGCTTTTGCTATGAGGCTGATGCACCTTGGATTTACAGTATATGTTGTAGGAGAAACCACGACTCCTGCTGTCGGGCAAAAGGACGTTGTTATTGCTATCTCAGGCTCCGGGGAAACCCGCTCCATAGCAGACCTGGGAAAAATAGTCAAAGATATCGGCTCAACACTTATTACTGTCACCTCCAAAAAAGAGTCAACACTCGGCAGAACATCTGATATAACCATGGTCCTTCCGAGCAAGACCAAAAATGATCACGATGCAGGCGGCTCCCTTGAAAAGAATATGAGGGGAGATTATAAGAATTTGCCTCCCCTTGGCACTGCTTTTGAAATAATTTCCCTTGTTTTCCTGGACTCTGTAATTGCCCAGTTGATAAAGCTCAAAGGTGTTTCGGAAGCAGAACTCAAGTTGAGGCACACAAATATCGAATAACTGGCCAGAATCAAATACAGGTTTTAAATTTCCGCAAAGCAGGCTGCCAAGTTTGGAGAAAGCAGAATTCAGAGTAAGCAGAATTCAGAGTAAGCAGAATTCAGAGGATATTATTTACGGGACCTTAGGAGGGCACAATTTGAAGGAAATCAAATTTTCAGAAAACGTATCCCGGATAGATACATCCGGGATCAGAAAGATTTTCGAAGCTGCAGGTTCAAACGCGATCAATCTCGGGCTGGGGCAGCCTGATTTTGATACTCCAGACCATATAAAAGCCGCAGCAATTAAAGCCATAAATGAAGGTTTTACCGGTTATACCGCAGGTCCCGGAATCCCTGAACTGAGGGAAGCCCTGAGCCAGAAATTCAAGGAAGAAAACTGCTTTTCGGTCTCTCCTCAGGAAATAATAGTAACATCAGGAGCATCTGAAGCCCTTACAATTGCCCTCACAGCCCTTCTTAACCGGGGAGATGAAGTCCTTATTTCAAATCCCGGCTTTGTATCCTATAATGCCCTGACTGAAATGCTATACGGAAAGGTCGTAAATGTCCCTCTCGGGGAAGACCTTACAATGAAGCCTGAAGACGTGCTTGAAAGAATCACACCGAAAACAAAAGCTATCATTCTTAACTCCCCATCCAATCCCACAGGCGCTGTTTCAAGCAGGGCAGATATCAAAGCCCTTGCCGAGATCGCAGACGACCACAGGATAACCATAATTTCTGACGAGGTCTACGAGTATTTCATTTATGAAGGTGAACACGTAAGTCCTGCCAGCTATTCGGACAATGTGGTCACCGTAAATGCTACTTCAAAAAGCTATGCTATGACAGGCTGGAGACTCGGATATCTGGCAGCTAGGAATGAATACATATCCCAGATGCTTAAAGTTCACCAGTATATTCAGGCGTGTGCAAACTCTATTGCCCAGAAAGCAGCTTATGCCGCAGTAACCGGGCCAAAAGACTCTGTCAGTGCCATGCGTGAAGAGTTCAGAAAACGCAGGGATGTGCTTGTTAAAGGGCTTAATGACCTGGGTATGGAATGTGCTCTTCCAAAAGGAGCTTTTTACGCCTTCCCCAGAGTCTCAAATTCCGCTGAGGTCGCCTCAAAAATGATCTCAAACGGCGTTGTCGTGGTCCCGGGAACAGCTTTCGGGAGTGAAGGAGACGGCTACATAAGAATTTCTTACGCGGCTTCAATGAAAGATATTGAAAAATCTCTGAGCATCATGGAAAAAGTGCTCTGAGTCTGTTTAAAAGAGAGTTTTTCTCTCCCTTTTTCACCTTTATTTTACCTTTTTTCTTTTTTGTTATCTTTTCTTTCTTTTACATTTTGTTTTTTCTGATTGATCCTGTTCGATTAGTCTTTATCTGATTAATTCTGTTCGATTAGTTCTATTTGATTAATCCTGTTAGATTATTTTTATTTGATTATTTATCATTCATTTATTTTTTATTCGATTACTTTTTATTTGATTACTTTTTATTCAATTAACCAATTTCTGAAATAGTTATGTTATACTTTGGGAAAACTTATATTAAGGTACCCAGATACCCTGATACTATCCCTGAAAATAGCTCCGGAAGAACTGAATGAAAAAGCGATCTTTATGCCCGCCGCCTGTAACTAAAGGAGTTCTTATACTCATATCTATTTTTTTATTATTGAGCCCTGCTTCCGGTTCGGTTATCTCATGTGCAAAAGTATTGGATGACTATTTTTATGGGAGCTCAAACACAGTAGAAGCTCTTTTGCTGAATAGTTTTGAAACTCCGGCTTTGCTTTTTACCACGGAGACATCAAATCTTCTCACAGATATCAGAGAAGATAGATCCAGACACATTGAAAAAATAAGTCCTTACCTTCTACTTACTGCAGGAATTCTTTCAGGCTTTAATCCCTGCCTGCTTGCAGTAATGGCTTTTCTGGCTTCAGTTAACCTTACCCAGAAAGGAAGGAGAAAAGAGATGCTCAAAATCACCCTGGGGTTTTCCACAGGAATTTTCACCATGCATATGCTTGCAGGCTTGAGCATTCTGGGGACTGTCAATTTCCTGCCTGAACTCCGGAGTTATTTTTCAGAAATTGCAGTCGTTATGACTGCCCTTCTCGGGTTCTGGCATATTTATGATGCTTACTGGTTGAGAAAACATGCAAAAACGACCTTCAGGACTCCGCAGCCTCTGAAGGACTTCATGAGCCGGATGGACGAAAAAAATCTGCTGCTTCTGTCATTCCTTGCAGGAGGCATGTTCTCCCTGGTCAAAGCTCCGTGTGTCGGAGCAGTTTATCTCTCTCTCCTGAGCCTGCTCGCAATGAAAACTGATATTGTGAGAGGGATAGAGTATATATGGATTTTTAATCTCGGACTCCTGCTGCCAGTAGTGTTGCTCGGACTTTTGCTGGCCTTCGGACTGAGTCCGAAAACAGTTACCGAGTTCAGAGAGCGAAAAAGAGTGGGGATAAGGCTGATAACAGGGTCGATACTCATCTCTCTCGCCCTGATGATGCAGTTCAGGATACTCTGAACATTTCAGGATATTCTGAACATTTCAGGATATTCTGAACATTTCAGGATACTCTGAACATCTCATGATATCTGAATAACATGATGCTCTGAACGCAGGGGAAAAAGAATTAGAGAGCGGATTCGTCATCCGACTCTTCTGAAGGTGCCTCTTCGAGAGACCTGAGGCGTTTTTCTTCTATCATTTCCAGGAGCCTGTCCATTACCTGTTCAATTCCTTCTCCTGTTATTGTGGACATGTTCAGCTCAACCTCATCCATTTTCATGAACTCAGGCCTGTCAGCTTTATTAGCGACCACAAGCAGGGGAAGGTTAAAATTCTCTCTGATTTCAGCAAGCAGGCGCCTCTGATCTTGAAGTTCATACCCGCAGCTTTCACTGGGGTCAATAACGACCATTACAACTGCATCCAGGTAGTGAATTGCAGTGATCGCCTGCCGTTCAATGTCGTTTCTTTCGGCCATTGGGCGGTCAAGGAGCCCTGGAGTGTCCATCACCTGATAACGGACTCCGTCCCGTGTAAAGTGACCTATGGTTACTCCTTTTGTTGTGAATGGGTATGGAGCAATTTCTGGGGTCGCACCGGTAATCTTTGAAACAAAGCTTGATTTCCCTACATTGGGATATCCAGCTATTACAATCGTTGGCTCGTCCTGGACATCAGGGAGTTTTCTCAGGATGTTTCTGGCTTCGTTCAGGAAGAGGAGGTCCTTATTTATTGAATTAATTATTGATGCAAGCCTGCCGAAAGCTTCTTTTCTTACAGGCTCTGGAATATCCGATTCACGGATTTTTCCCACGTAACTCCTTGCAACCTCATGAATTTTCCTGCTAGCCCAGTCCACGGACGCAAGGGACATCTTGAGTTTTTCCACTCCTACAAGGATGTCTGTAAGTTCATAATAGAATCTGGGAAGCTGTTCGAAGCTCGGGAATCTTCTGACTATATTTGCAAGGTTATCCGTGAAAATATTTGCAGCCGTAAGAAGCATGGATTCATTGGCCTTGAAACGGCTGTCTCTCCCATCAATAGTTTTCCCGGACATTGCCCTGGCTGCCCGTTTAAATGCTTTATTGGTTAACTCCTCGGAAGTGGGAACTGTGTGAATTTTCTCAAAAATCATCATTTTCTAACCCTCTGGGGGCTCATTTAATCTATATAAAGGTTTTCTGAGCGAAGAAGTTTATCAGAAAAATCTAAAGTCCGCAGGCAAAAGTTCTGCAAGAAGTATTTTGCAAAAGTTTCTGAACGGAATTTCCTTGCTTTTTATCCTGATTCTCTGGCAGCTTCTGTCTATATTCTAATTCGAAGCAATACTTTGTAATGTAAAATTACTGTTTAATTTTGTTTTTATCGATCGAATTCTTAATAAGCAATTTATAATTATAATTATAATTCTAATTATAAACCTTCAGGAGTTTCGATTATAATTTATCATAATAATTGAATACGTGTGTAAAATCAGCTTTATTCTCTGAAAGAACCGGACTTTATTTATATTTGTAATTGTAATTTGTATTGGGTATTTGTAATCATTAATTATGGCAAATTAAGAGATGCGCTATTTTCAACGTATGGATATTATACTCATCCTGATACAAGGTATATGAAATTGATGGTGATATTATGGAACTTACTCCGATTCAAAAAGACATTATCATTGCATTAATCAATCTTCAGAGGCAAAAAGATAGGGCAATTAAAGGGGAAGAAATTGCCGAAGTTATCCAGAGAAACCCCGGGACTGTGCGCAACCAGATGCAGCTGTTAAAAGCCCTCGCCCTGGTTGAGGGGGTTCCCGGACCAAAAGGAGGATATAAACCTACAGGGGCAGCATATGACGCTTTACGAATCCAGCAGTTAAAAAACGAGTCCGTAGTTCCTCTCTACAGGAATAACGTGGTAGTTAACGGAGCGACAGCTGCTGAAATCAGCTTTACTACAGTCAGGAACCCGGATGCCTGCAACGGGGTAGTAAGGGTGATAGGAAATATCAAGGACTTCGTAATGGATGACAAGCTTCAGGTAGGTCCAACACCTGTAAACCGCCTCATAGTCCGCGGTGAGGTTACGGGAAGGGATGACACCAATAATTCGATCCTTTTTAACATTACAGAAATGATCTCCCTGCCCAAAAAACATGTCAAACATTATATGAAGTATCCTCCGTTACTTGTGAACCTTAACGCCAGCATCCAGGAAGCAACAAGGCTCTTCATCCGAAATAATGTACACGGAGCCCCTGTGGAAGATAAAGGGAAAATAGTAGGAATAATTACCTATACCGATATTGCACATGCAATCGCGCAGGGGAAACCCAACGTAAAGGTTAAGGACATAATGACAAAAGAGCTGATAACCGTCGACGGGGACATGCAGCTCTATGATGTGGTAAAACTCTTCCATAAATATAATGTAGGAAGGCTTATTGTAACAATCAACGGAGTGCCCAAAGGAACTCTGTCTAAAACAGATGTGCTTAATGAGCTTGCGGTTTATTGAAACCGAATTACAGTGTGTTAAATCATAAAGGGAACAGACCTGAGGACTTTATGTCCCAGGCTTTAAAATTCCCCTCTTTTTTTAAATTCTGTCTTAATCTCTTGAAATCCTGTATCTCTTCAGCATTAGTCGTTTTTTTGGCATGAAAGTACTTCCAGATACTTTCATTTTTTGGGCATGTTATTCCAAGAATATCATGAGCGTTTCTTATTCAATCTCTTCTCATTTTTTCGTGCCTGGTACTTAACTCATCTGCTATTTCCTCAAGAGTAATGTTGTTTGCGGCAAGCAGCACCAGCAGGTGGAAGATCAGGTCCGAGCTCTCAGAGACGATCTCTCTATGGTCTTCGTTCCTGACTGCAAGTATGGTTTCAATGGATTCCTCTCCCACTTTCTCAAGGATTTTGTTCATTCCCTTTCGGTGGTTCAAAAGTTTACAGACATATGAATTTTCGTCATAGTTCTCTTTCCTGTCCAGGATGATATCATACACCCTGTTTAAAATGGATAAGTCAGCCTCCGGCATTTTTAACACCTGTTCAAGATAAATAATACATCATTAAATAATAAGTAGAAAAAATTAGGAAGAAGTAAACAGGAGGGTCTTTAAACCTTCCTGGGATCCGTGATTTCTCCAGTGAGGGCGGATGCTCCTGCAGTTGCCGGGGAAGAAAGGTAAACAAAAGACTCTGCACTTCCTTCTCTGCCCTTGAAATTGCGGTTTGAGGTGGCAAGTCCGACCTCTCCAGGTCCGAGAAGACCAAAAGAGCCGCCCATGCATGGCCCGCAGCAGGGAGCTTCCACGATTGCGCCCGCGTTCACGAGTTTTTCAATATATCCGGCTTTTAACAGCTTCATATATTCAGTTTTTGAAGCGGGAACAACAAGGAGGCGCAAATTTTTCGCAACAGGTTCATCTCCCATGATGTCAGCCATTATCTTGATGTCTTCAAACCTGCCGTTTGTGCAGGATCCCATAAAGATCTGGTCGAGTTTTGTGCCTTCAACTTCGCTTACCGGCTTTACGTTGTCAACATTATGCGGGCAGGCTACCTGGGGCTCAAGGTCAGAAACATCATAATACCTGATATCCAGATATTTGGCACCTTCATCGGATTTCCAGTACGGATCAAGCTTGAAACCCGGAATGCGCTCTTTAAGGTATGCCTCGGTAACTTCATCGGCTTCAATTATCCCTGCTTTTCCTCCCATTTCAATTGCCATGTTGGACATGGTCATGCGCTCGGGGATGGAAAGGGAACGGATTGTAGAACCCGCGTACTCGGCTGCCATGTATCTGACCCCTTCCACGCCTACGTCTCCTATTAGGTGCAGTATAAGGTCTTTGGAATAAACGCGCTCTGGTAGTTTTCCTTCCACTTCAAAGCGGAAAGTCTCGGGAACCCGGAACCAGAGCTTGCCTGTGGCAAAAACCGCTGCCATATCGGTAGAGCCTATGCCGGTAGAAAATGCCCCTAAAGATCCGTATGCACAGGTATGGGAGTCAGAACCAACAATCAGGTCTCCGGGTTTAACATGCCCTTTTTCTGGAAGGACTTGGTGGCAGACTCCTTCATAAACATCATAATTTAAAATGCCCTGCTCTTTTGCAAACCTTCTGAGCATGATATGGTTTTGAGCGGCATTAATTGAGTCTGCAGGGACCTGGTGGTCGAATATAATTACAATTTTGCTCGGGTCCCATACTTTCTTGTCTTCTTCATCTCTCATGATTTCGTAGAAGCCCTGGACTGCCAGCGGACCTGTGATGTCGTGGGTCATTGCCAGGTCTATATTTGCCAGTACGAAATCCCCGGCTTTCACGGGAGTTCCGGAGGCTTTCGAAAAGATCTTCTCCGAAACGGTCATCGGGCGATTGTCACTACCAGACATTCCGGTCATGGGAAATAACTGGCGCTTTCTAATAAATAAATTTAATTGATGATCCCAAAAAGAAATGAAGTTCATAGATGATATAATATAATTTTTTCAAAAAGTACCATTAAATTAAAAATTTGCAACTGGACGAATCAGCCGGAAACTCAAAAAATCTGAGGCTTAATCAATAATTTTTGTAATTCCTCTGCTGTCATGGACGATATATATGCAGGTCCCTTTTTCCAGGTTATTTTTTGCAATTTCGTGGCCTTTTTCTGTCCTTTCGAAATCCTCGTATTTTTCATACATGGCAAGTGTATCTTCGAGTTCCGAGACATATCTGGAAAGCAGGGAGCCTGCGAGTTTTCTGCTCTCTTCCGCAGAAATATGGACTCCGAGCCCTTCACACTCGCAGGTATAAAGTTTAAGTCCCTCAATATAAAAAGGATAGGTGCTGCAGAGCATTGGACGCACAGGGTATATCCTGCACCGGTTTGTATCCTTTTCAAGAAAAACACAGTCGCCATTCTTTTTTCGCCTGAGCATCCAGCCATAAGCATGGATATTTCCATCAGGATCGATGTCTTCTTTCAGAAGCTCAGGTGTCCTGAAAGGCTCTGAAGTCTTTTTTTCATCTATTTCCGGCATTATGGAAGAGTTTTCTGCAACCCTGTCTTCTTCTCCTTCTCCGGCTTCTTCAGGACAACTGATGTCAGGGATAAGGGGACCTGCAACCTCAAGTTTTGAAAGATCCGTATACTTCTGGATTTTTTCGATTTCCTGAGGTGTTAACACTACCCTGTTATCCCCAAAAGCTCTTTTGCAGCACTTTCCACAGTTCTGGCAGGAAAAACCAGTTTTTTTAATTTCGGCTGCGAGTTTTTCAGGGTCAAGCCTGCGAGCTATTTCAATTTCTTTTTTAAGTGCGTCAATAAGAGTAAGCTGGTATTCTGTTTTTCCTGAATTCCTGTCATTGCTTGAACCTGAATTTTCCATGTATGGACTCCTGTCCTGCAGGTACATCAAATTAACGCAGATAACGGTCAAATTCAGTAAGACCCGGAAAATTTAAAAAACAACATGAAAATCATTTCCTGAGTTTCATTTCGACCTGAGATTGTTTCATTTTGGTCCGGGATTAAGAGCAATCAGTAAACTATATATCAGGGAACTCTTTTTAAACTTTAGTTTATATGTGGCAGACATTACTCAAAAAATTTGAAAAATATCCTGCGCAAGCAAAAGTGCTTAAACTTCTCTTTGAACGCGGCTTCCAGGTAAACGAGGAAGGAAAAGTAACTTCCGGATCAATAGAGATCGCACACACACAGCTTGCAAAGGAAGTAGGCGTTGACCGGAGAGTGGTCGATGCAACCACAAAGACCATCATTTCTGACGAACTTCTGAGTACTATTTTTAAAAATGTTCATTCCATACCCTTCCTCAGGGATGTCGCTCCTTCTCTTGGGCTGGGAGTGATTATCATCATTCCTGAAGACGCAGCTCATGTTGGAATCCTTGCAGAAGTTGCGGGTTTGATCTCAAAACATAATGTAAGCATACGCCAGGCGGTCTCGGACGACCCGTACCTGACTGATAATCCCATGCTTACCATTATTACGGACAATAAAGTCCCTGGAGACCTTGTGGACGAAATTCTCAAGCTGCCTTCGGTAAAGGGAGTGAGTATTTACTGACAGATCTTAACTCAATAATCCAGAGATTTAAGATTTCTGAAACAGGATTTCTTAAACCGGGTCTGAAGAGCCAGTCTAATGCAGTAATCTATTGATAGTGTCTTTTTAGAGTAATTTCTTTTCAGGTTGACAGTCTGCCAGATGAGATGAAATTCGACAACCAAGTTTACCGGCAAAGAACTCATGGAATGAATTGTATATAATAATATGAATAGTTATACAAAAAAAGCCGTTACACAAAATGATCACTTACACAAAATGAGCCGTTATACAAAATGATCGCTTACACAAAAATGATCAAATAAAATAATTCTATTTATTGGAAAAACAGGGAGCTTGTTTTTTGTTAGCTTAAAGCTAAGGTCTCTTATCCGGATAAATGGTCATAAATAATAAAAATGTGTTTTTGTTTATGGTGCTTCCGCCAACCAGAATTTTCCGCAAATGGGTGTCTCCAAATATCTCGTTTTCAGGCGGAAGCAGGCTTTCTTAATTCTCATTCCGAAAGGAATATAACGCGCTTTTATGGCAAATTTTGAGGAAATGTTATACGGCAGTCTTTCTTTTTTCTTTTTTCTTTCCTTACCAATTCTTTTGATTTCTATTCCATTTCAAGATGCGTAATAAAAACCTTCTCAGGATAATGATGAAATCAGGAAAACAACCAGTGAGCAGGGAGTAAGATAAGAGTTAAGTGCTCCTGCCGGGTGAAAAGAACTCTGTGTGATCAAGGTGTCAGAAGGCAGCAGGAGCAAAAACAATAATAAAAACGAAAATTAGCTATTTATCCTGAATGATCCAGCTAATGATTATTAGCTTTTGGGCTGGTTCTCAGGAACGTAAAGAACATAAAATTAAATTCGGGTTTCCTGTCCTTCTTTTACGATCTTGCCAAGACACCTGATGGTACGATCCGCGTTCCTGTGCAGTATAGCTGTCCCTCCCGCTTCTTCCCATTCACGGGTATTATTTGAGTTATCATCTATGAGGATTCTGGAAGTTCCTGATTGAAGGGCTTTTTCCGGGCGGAAACAGAGAATTGCATCATTTGCGTATGGAGTCCCGAGTTCTTTTTTCAACCACTCCATTTTTCCTTTTCTGGCGTTGATCATTGCAATTTTTCTGTCCGGACTCGGGAGCGCGGAAAGAATTGTGGGGTGCAAGCCTGAACTTTTAAGGAATCCGTGAAGCTCTCTCCCGCCAGCCATCCAGGACATATCCGACCAGAAAACGGTCCCAGCAGCAGTAATATGTTTCCAGAAACGCTCTCTGTCTGCAGCATACCAGAGCATCATACGTTCGTTTAATTTCTCGCATGCGCCCGTAAAATCAGTAAGCACTCCATCCATGTCCAGGAATACTTTCAAATCCGAGCCCTGCCCTGAGCAGGTTAAGTCTGGATAATCTGCTAGAATGGATTTCTGGATACTCAGGGGGTTGCCCCGAATCTGAGTGTTCCGGGCAGGGTAGTCCTGAGAGGGATCACCCTGAACTGGACTCCTCCGGGCCTGGTTTCTCTGGTCAAAGTCATATGAAACCGGGTTGGTCCTGATAGAATTTTTATCTGTAAACCTGCGCTGATCGACGTAAATGGACATGGCAACCTTTCCTTAGTCTGTGTGGCGGAAAATAATTTCCTTTTATTATATGAAAGATAATTAAAATATTTACTCTCTCTAAATAATATAATTAACTTATCTGATCAATTAACTGTTTAAGTGTAAAAATCATCATAATTGCCTCAAAATAAGGCTGCGCGGAATACAGGGCTGGAAATCAGACATAAAAGCTTAATATAAAAAGAAAACTCCTTCTCAAAATTCAGTCTTCCCGGACTATGACAAGAGTTTTTGCAATTTTATCGTGGATTCCCTGCCTGTTTTTATTGATAAACACTGGCAAAAAACCTGCAAAGAAAGGCAGAGATGCCAGAACCTTCACCATAAATCTTTTTGTCGCACAGGCAAAAGAGATTCTTCTCCCGTCAAGATCGGTTATGATGATATTCATTGCCTGTTTTCCAACCGTCCCCTGATAGACTGAACTCTCCTGATAGGCAAAATAACTCCAGGAAAACAGAATTATCAGGACGTAGTAAAATATTTCTTCCCTTATTCCTGTTACAAACTGAATAAATGCCATCAGAAGAATGATTATAAATATGTCAATTATCGAAGCTACCAGCCTTCTGAAAAAACCTGCGTATGACTGCATATTTTTCCCTGTTCT
>LSQX01016187.1_pt1 | contig 32000 bp, 31 predicted proteins | sample 654561 | NCBI WGS metagenome assembly LSQX01 (sample SAMN04489861, study PRJNA283612) | anaerobic digester metagenome | isolation source: 4 biogas reactors fed with cattle manure at either 37C or 55C with and... | place: Denmark: Kongens Lyngby | collected 2014 | reverse complement strand
GCCACCGTCGGGGGTCGGCCACGAGCGCCACTGCACCCCATAGACCGGCCCCAGCTCCCCGGACTCGTCGGCCCACTCGTCCCAGATCGTGACTTTGTGTTCCCGCAGCCACGCGATGTTGGAGTCCCCGCGCAGGAACCACAGCAGCTCACCGACGACCGAGCGCAGGTGGACCTTCTTGGTCGTGACCAGGGGGAATCCTTCCCGCAGGTCGAAGCGCATCTGGTGGCCGAACACGCTGATCGTGCCCGTGCCGGTCCGGTCGGACTTCGTCACTCCGGTGGTGAGCACGTGGTCGAGCAGGTCGAGGTATTGCTTCATCGTTCTCCGTCTCGCTCCGTGGCTGTCAGCAGCTCGGTCAGGATGGGCACCATCGCCCGGATCGCCCGCCCGCGGTGACTGATCGCGTCCTTCTCCTCCGCCGACATCTCCGCGGTCGTGCGGTCGTGGCCGTCGGGCAGAAAAATGGGATCGTACCCAAATCCGTTCTCCCCCCGCGCCCACATCGTCAGGCGCCCGGTCACCTCGCCGTGGATCACTTCGGACCTGCCGTCGGGCAGGGCCAGGGCGAGGGCGCAGACGAAGCTGGCGGTGCGGCGCTCGGTGGGGACGTCGGCGAGTTGACGCAGGACGAGCGCGAGATTCTCCTCGTCGCTCGAGCCCGGTCCGGCCCAGCGCGCGGAGCGTACGCCGGGCATCCCGCCCAACGCCGCCACGGTCAGCCCGGAGTCGTCCGCCAGGGTCGGCAGACCGGTCGCCTCCACACAGGCCCGGGCCTTCAGCAGCGCGTTCCCGGCGAACGTGTGCTCGGTTTCCTCGGGTTCGGGGTGCGGAGTGACGTCCGCGAGGCCGAGCACCTCGATGCCCTCGGCCGCGAGGACGCGACGCAGTTCCTCGAGCTTCTTCGCGTTGCGGGTCGCGAGCACCACGGTGGCCGTCACGATGCGAGGGCCTCCCGCTGCATCGCCTCGAGATCCGCACAGCCCTTGGTGGCCAGATCCAGGAGTTCGTCCATCACGGCCCGGTCGAACGGGGCCTGCTCCGCCGTGCCCTGCACCTCGATGAAGCGGCCATCGCCCGCCATCACCACGTTCATGTCGGTGTCGGCGGTCGAGTCCTCGGCATAGGCGAGGTCGAGCATGGGTACGCCCCCCACGATGCCCACCGAGACCGCCTGCACCGAGTTGGTCAGCGGCTCGGACACCAGCAGGTTGCGTTGGCGGAGATGGCTCACGGCGTCGCTGAGGGCGACATAGGCGCCCGTGATCGCGGCCGTCCGCGTCCCGCCGTCGGCCTGGAGCACGTCGCAGTCCAGCACGATCGTGTTCTCCCCCAGCGCCTGATAGTCGATCACGGCCCGGAGGCTGCGGCCGATGAGGCGGGAGATCTCGTGGGTACGCCCCCCGATCCTGCCCCGCACCGATTCCCGGTCGGAGCGGTCATGGGTCGCGCGGGGCAGCATCGCGTACTCCGCCGTCACCCATCCCAGCCCCGAACCCCGCCGCCAGCGCGGCACGCCCTCGGTGACCGATGCCGCGACCAGGATCCGGGTCAGCCCGAACTCCACGAGCACCGATCCCTCCGCGTGGTCCAGCCAGTTGCGGGTGAACCGCACGTTTCGCAGTTGGTCAAATGCCCGTCCGTCGCCTCGCGTCATGGGCCGGAGTGTAGTCGTCAGTCGAGCGTCACGGTCAGGCCCGGACGCGCCATCTGCAACCCGCCGTCGAAATGGGGGCGTGCCTCCGCGTACACCGCATCCACCTCGTGCCACGGCGGCACGTGGGTGATGATCAGGCGGGGTACGCCGGCCGCCGCCGCGTGTTCCGCCGCCTGGCGACCCGACAGGTGCAGGTCCGGGGGCAGGTCGTCGGCGTGCATGAACGACGCCTCCGCGAGCAGCAGATCGGCACCACGGGTGAGGTCGATCAGTGCGGGGCTGGGGCCGGTGTCCCCGGAATAGACGAGTGACCGGCCGCCCGCCTCCAGCCGCAGCGACCAGGCGGGCGCCGAATGCGGGGCAGGAACGCGATGGACGGTGAACGGGCCGATGCGTTGGGGATCCTCCCACGTGACGAAGTCCATGGCCCACTCGGTGGGCTCCTCGGGCACGGGGGCGTTGGCCCGGCTCAGACGCTCCTCCGTGCCGGGCGGCCCATAGACCGGGATCCGGGGCCAGGGTGCGGTGGCGGAGAAGAGGGCCGCGACATTGAACGCGCACAGGTCGAGGCAGTGATCGGGGTGCAGGTGGGTGAGCCCGATGGCGTCCACCTCACGCAGGTCCATGTGCCGCCACAGCCCACCGAATCCGCCGGGTCCCATGTCCAGCACCAGGCTGAACCCGTCGTGCTCGACGAGGTAGCAGCTCGCCGGGGAGGTCGGTCCGGACGCGGAGCCCGAACAGCCGATGATCGTGAGTTCCACGGGCCTCACGGTAACGGTCAACGACCCTTTGCCTCAGAGGAACTGCTCCACGTCGGCCACGAGGTCACCGATCAGGCGGCGGCCGATGCCCTCGAAGCGCTCCGGGTTCCCGGTGGTGAGGAAGCGCCGATGCCCCTGGCGACGCCGCTCACCGTTGCCGGCGCGCGGGCTGTGCAGGAGGTCGAGCGCAGTGAGCCGGGCGTACGTCGCCTTCGCACACTCGTCCGCACTCGACACGAGCGTGACGGAGTCACCGAGCAGATAGGACAGGGGGCCGGTGAGCAGCGGATAGTGCGTGCAGCCGAGGATGAGGGTGTCGATGTCGGCGGCCCGGAGCGGGGCGAGGTAGTCGCGTGCGACCCCCATCAGTTCCGGACCGCCGGTGATGCCGTTCTCGACGAACTCCACGAACCGCGGGCAGGCCTGGGTTTTCAGGTGGATCTGGGGAGCGGCGATGAAGGCGTCGTCATAGGAGCGCGAGGTCGCGGTGGCTTCGGTGCAGATGACGCCGACCTGCCCGGTGCGGGTGGCGCCGACGGTACGCCGGGCCGCCGGCAGGATGACGTCGATGACGGGCACCGCATAGCGTTCCCGGGCGTCCCGGAGCACGGCCGAGGACGCGGAGTTGCAGGCGATCACCAAGGCCTTCACCCCGAGGTCGACGAGGTGGTCGAGGCACTCGAGCGCGTACTCGCGGACCTCCGCGATCGTCTTCTCCCCGTAGGGAGCCCGCGCGGTGTCCCCGAGATAGACGATGTCCTCCTCGGGGAGCTGGTCGACCACGGCCCGCAGCACGGTGAGCCCGCCGAAGCCGGAGTCGAAGATGCCGATCGGGGCGTCGCGGTCCGGCAGTTCCGGCAGCACAGGGTCAGTCACAGTCGTTCATTGTCGCCCGTCAGGCGCAGGGTGACCAACGCCGGTCCACTGCGGCTGTCGGACGGCGCGGCGCAGCCCGGCGTACCCCCGATCCCCGACGCACACTCACCGCACCCGTCGACCGGACAGCCCGTGCTCAACTCGCCCATGTCGAGGCGTCCCATCTCCACCAGCTTGTCCACCGCCAGCCGCACGATGTCCGGGGGCAGGTCCGCGCGTCGGCCGACCTCGTCGAGCGTCAGGGCACCGTCGGCGAACGCCGCCAACACGGCCCGCAGCGGTCCCTGGCTGCCGGACTGGCCGCTCACAGGAACAACCGTCCGATCTGGAAGACCGCGACGGCCATGATCCACGCCACGACGAGCTGGATGAGTACGCCGACGGCGGTCCACCGGACGCCTATCTCGCGGCGTTGCGCGGCAAGGGTCGCGACGCAGGGCGTGTACGCGAGCAGGAACACCATGAACGCCGCCACCGCCGGCAGCACATGGCCGCCGGACGAGACCGCGAAGGCCTGGGTGATCTGCTCCCCCAGCGCCACGGCGCTGCCGGTCACGTTGGGGTCCGCGACGGCGTACGTCTGGGCCCACGAGCTGATCACGGCCTCCTTGGCGACGAAGCCGACCACCAGCGCCGAGACCGTCTGCCACTGCCCGACCCCCGCGGGATCGAACACCGGCGCGATCGTCCGGGCGAACACGCCATAGACGCTGTCGACGACCGGCACCTCGGCGAAACCGACCCCCGGCACTGCGGGAATCGATTGCAGGAACCACACGATCACGACGGTCGCCACGATGATGCCCGAGGCCGTGCGGAGGAATCCCCGCAACCGTTGCCACGTCACCGACGCGGTCAGGCGGAGCGTGGGGCGCTGATAGGGCGGGAGATCGATCACCAACGGATCGTTCCCCAGGGCACGGATGAGGGTCTTGCGCAGCAGCAGGCCCACGCCGATGACGAAGGCGATGGAGAGGACATACATGGCGAAGACCGCCGTGCCGGCGTACTTCCCGAAGAAGATCGTGCCCAACATGACGAAGACGGTCAGCCGGGCGCTGCAGGCGGTGAACGGCACCAGCAGGCTCGTCAGCAGCCGTTGCCGGGCCTGGGGCAGGATGCGGGTCGCGCTGATCGCCGGCACATTGCAGCCGAACCCGACCACGAGCGGCAGGAACGCACGCCCGGGCAGGCCGATCGACCGCATCAGTCGATCGGTCACCACCGCCGCCCGCGCGAGATAGCCGGAATCCTCCAGGATCGCCAGCAGCACGAACATGAGCGCCATGAGGGGAACAAAGGTCAACAACATCCCCACCCCGGCGATGATGCCGTTGACGACGAGTCCCTCGACCCAGCTCCCGCCGAGCCCGACGGCCGTGAACAGTGCGGTGGCCCCCGACGTCACCGGGCCGCTGAACAGCGAATCCAGCGCACCCTGCAGAGGTGCCGCGACGGTGGTCGTGATCTGGAAGACCCCCCACATCACCGCCATGAACACCAAGGGCCCCAGGATCGGCGCCGTGACAATGCGGTCGATCCGGTCCGACCAGCTCACCCGGGCCCGGCCGCTGGCGTGTGTCCCCGCCAGGACCGCCGCCTCCAGCCACGCGAATCGGTCGTCCTCGACCTCGAGCTCGTCGGCGCTGGCAGGGTCGGGATGGGGACGGGGAGCGGGGACCGGGTCGGTCAGCGCCTGCCGCACCGCGCGGGTCAGGTCGGTGAGCCCGGATCGCCGCCGCGGATCGACGGCCACGACCGGGCAGCCCAGCGCATCGCCCAGGGCGGCGGTGTCCACCACCACGCCGTGGTGTTTCGCCACGTCCATCATCGTCAGAGCGACGACGATCCGGACGGGCAGCTCGCGGAACTGGGCGACGAGATAAAGGCTGCGGGCCAAGTGGGCGGCGTCGACGGCGGCGACCACCACATCGGGGGCCTCGGAAGGCGGGACGTCCCTGATCAGCACCCGGGTGAGCGCCTCGTCCGGCGAGCTGGGATCGAGGCTGTAGGCCCCCGGCAGATCGATGAGCGTGCAGGCCAAGCTCTCCAGGTGGGCGCACCGGCATCCGGTGCCGCGACCGCCGCACGCGCAGCCGCAGTTGGCCTCCGCACAGCCGGAGCCACGCGCGCGCCACACCCCGCGGGCCACTTCCACGGTCGTGCCGGGCCAGTTGCCCATGGTGACCTTCGCGCCGGTGAGCCCGTTGAACAGGGTGGACTTTCCGACGTTCGGTGTGCCCGCCAGCGCCACCACCGGGGCGCCGGGCCCGGCACCGACCCCACTGCCGCCCGCGTGGCAGCTCGGGATGGCCGCAGCCTTCTTCCTGGACGACGCCTGGCTCATCGATTCACCTCGTCGTCACGCCCCTGTTCGTCCACCCGGATGGCCCTCATGACGGCCCGATCGAGCACCAGCCGGGAACCGGCCACCGAAATCATGCGCCCGCCACCACTGACTCCGTGCAGGACCTCAACGGGAGCTCCGGGTCGGACGCCCAGGGCGCCGAGCCGTTTGGCGAGCTGGGGATTCGTGCAGACGCGCAGCACCGTGAGCCGCACCCTGAGGGGTGCGGTGGCCAGACTGAACCGGCCCGCATCGTCGCTGCTCCCCGCCACCCGTCCAGCATAGGCCCGGGAGATAAGGGTGACCTAACTGCCGGGGAGTCGGCCTGGTCACATCGCGGCCGTTCACTCCTCGAGTCCGGGCTCCCGGAGCTCGATGATGACCCCCTGGAGATAGGCCAGCCAGTCCATGACCGCGCCCATCATCAGGCGCGGATCGTCGTCGGGGAGCTGATGGAGCTCGTCCATCGCCTCCTCGTCGTCCAGGCCGAGCCGCATGGCCAGCACCAGACGCAGCGCATTGAGGGTCTTGAGCCAGGGGTCCACCTGTTCCTCGCCGATCCGGACGGGCAGCCCCTGGGCCAGGCAGTCACGCAATGCCTGGGCATCGGCCATCTTCTGTCGCCGGTGGTCGCCCTCGGCATAACGCCGATAGTCTGCCGCCGCCTGGGCGTCGTGCGGATAGGGGTTGGGGAACAGTCGCCGGATCGCCGGATCGCCGCTCTGGTCGGCCTGCAGGGCGGGGCCGCTCGACAGTTCCGCTTCCCAACGCGCGAACGGATCCGCATCCGGGGGTGGGGTGACCGGTTCGGGTTGTCCATCGCTCAGCAACTCGATGAGCTGGTCCGCGAGTGAGTCGAGGAGCTCCACGTCGTTGTTGGTGAGATAGAGCGTCACGGTCTCACCGTCATAGGCATAGCGCGCCATCGTTCACTCCGCCCTGTCGAGGGTGGCCCACAAACCGTATTGGTGCATCGCGTTGCAGTCCCGCTCCATCTCCTCACGGCTCCCGGAGGCCACCACCGCCTTGCCCTCGTTGTGGACCTGGAGCATGAGGCGGCGCGCTTTGGCCTTCGGATAGTGGAAGTACGTTACGAAGACGTGTGTCACATAGACCTGGGTGTTGATGGGGTCGTCCCACACGATCGTCACCCACGGGTTCTGGGTGACGGCCTCATCGGCGGGTCGCTCCGCAACAGCCGTCCCGCCATTGGGCGTCAGCGCTCCAGGTGTCTCGGACATGTGATCCATTCTGACAAACGTACGCCGGACGTCCACCCGCAAGCGACTCCGCCGCCCTGTCCTAGGCTGGGGAGGTGACTGCTTCGACGCCCGCGTGCGTGCCCTCCACGGCTCTGTTGACCGACCATTACGAGCTCACCATGGTCCGCGCCTCGCTCGGCGCGGGAACGGCGTTCCGGCGCTCCATCTTCGATCTCTTTCCCCGACGCCTGCCGGAGGGGCGTCGCTATGGCGTCGTCGCCGGCGTCGGCCGGGCGCTGGACGCGATCGAGGCCTTCCGATTCGAGGAGGCCGAGCTGGACTTCCTCCACGAACACAGGATCATTGACGAACCGGTCGCCGAGTGGCTGGCCAACTATCGGTTCAGCGGTGACATCTGGGGCTATCCCGAGGGCGAGATCTATTTCCCGGGCTCCCCGCTGATGGTGGTCGAGGGGACGTTCGCGGAGTGCGTCGTGCTGGAGACCGTGCTGCTGTCGATCTACAACTACGACTCCGCCGTCGCCTCCGCCGCATCGCGCATGGTGGCCATGGCACAGGGCCGCCCCTGCATCGAGATGGGCTCGCGCCGCACCAACGAGGAATCTGCGGTCGCCGCGGCCCGCGCCGCCTATGTCGCCGGGTTCGGGTCGACGTCGAACCTCGAGGCCGGGCGCCGTTACGGCGTACCCACCGCCGGCACCGCCGCCCACTCCTTCACCCTCCTCCACGACTCGGAAGAAGAGGCGTTCCGCGCCCAGCTCGACACCCTCGGCGACGGGACCACCCTGTTGGTGGACACCTATGACGTCGAGGAAGCAGTGCGGACCGGCGTACGCCTCACGGAAGGCCGCCTCGGCGCCGTCCGTCTCGACTCGGGCGACCTGCCGGAGATGTCGCGGATCGTACGCCAGCTCCTCGATTCCCTCGGCGCCACCGAAACCCGCATCATCGTGACGTCGGACCTGGACGAGTGGCAGCTGGCGGCGCTCGCTGGTGCGCCCGTGGACGGGTATGGCGTCGGCACCTCCCTCGTCACCGGTTCCGGGCACCCGACGTGCGGATTCGTGTACAAGCTGGTGTCCCGGGCGGATGCCAACGACCCCGATGCCCAGATGGTCCCAGTGGCCAAGAAGTCGAAGAACAAGGCCACCGTCGGTGGCCGCAAGTTCGCGCTGCGCCGGCTGGACGACAAGGGCATCGCGGAGGCCGAGGTCATCGGAGTCGGGACGCCGCCCAGGGGCGACTACAATGACCGGCCCCTGCTGGTCCCGCTGGTGACCAAGGGGGAGATCGTCGGCCGCACCACCCTGGCCGAGGCACGTGAGCGGCACGCGCAGTCGTTTGCGGAACTCCCGATGGCTGCCCGCAAGATGTCCCGCGGAGAAGCGCTCATCCGCACCATTTATCTCGATGAGGATGACTGATGTCCGGCAAGCACACACTGATCGTGGTTGATGTCCAGAACGACTTCTGTGAGGGCGGTTCGCTGGCGGTCACCGGCGGCGCGGCAACGGCAGCCCGGATCTCCGAGCTCCTGACCGATCACGACTATGACTTCGTGGTCGCGACGCGGGATCACCACATTGATCCCGGCCCGCACTTCGCCGACGAGCCGGACTTCGTCGACACCTGGCCGGCGCATTGCGTCGCGGGGACCCCCGGGGCGGACTTCCACCCGAACCTGGAGTTCCGCGACTTCGACGCCGTCTTCTACAAGGGCCAGCACGAAGCCGCTTATTCGGGCTTCGAGGGGGCGACCACGGCCGGCGACTCGCTGGCGACCTGGCTGAAGGACCGCGACGTCGACACCGTCGACATCTGTGGGATCGCCACCGACCACTGCGTCCGCGCCACGGCCCTTGACGCGGTCGACGAGGGGATCCGGACGACCGTCCTGATGGGTCTCACCGCTGCCGTCTCCCCCGAGCGTGTCCCGGACATTGAAGTGCTGTTCGGCGAGCGTGGGATTGCCACGGAAGGGGCCCTGCCCACCGAAGGGGCACCGCCAAAGGACTCGTGAAGGCGCCCTGGTTGTGGCCCGGACTCACGTGGAAGCAAGTCCAACCACAACTGAATGGAGTCATTTCACATGTCCCTGCCCTCCACGGATCTCACCGGTCGCACTGCTCCCGTCACCGGCGCAGGTGCCGGCATTGGCCGAGCGATTGCTCGCGCCTACGGCGCGGCCGGCGCCACCGTCGTCGTCACCGATATCAACGCCGAGAGCGCGGAGACCGTCGCCGAAGAAGTGCGGGCCGCCGGCGGCAAGGCCTGGTCCACCACCCTCGACGTCACCGACCCCCAGGCGCACATTGACCTGGTGGCCGAGATCGAATCCCGGGAAGGTGCTCTCCACATCGCCTGCAACAACGCCGGGTTGACCGCCCCTCCGGTGTCCATCGGAGACATGTCGATCGAGCAGTGGAACAAGGTCCGCACGGTCGACCTCGACGGCACGTTCTATGGAATGCGCGCCCAGGCCCCGGCGATGGTCCGGGCGGGTGGCGGAGTGATCGTGTCGATCTCCTCCATCGCCGGCGACCGCGGCCTGCGTGGCATGGCCCCCTATTCGGCGTCGAAGCACGGCGTCAACGGCCTGACCAAGACCCTGGCGATGGAGTACGGCGACAAGAACGTGCGCGCCGTGTCCGTCGGCCCTGCCTACATCGCGACCGGCCTGGAGCAGAGTCTGCCTCCGGAGGTCCGGGACTCTCTTCCCGGTCTGCACGCTCTCGGCCGGATGGGCCGCCCGGAGGAGGTCGGATCCGTGGTCGCCTTCCTCAGCTCCGACGCCGCCAGCTTCATGAGCGGCAGCTATATCCCTGTTGACGGTGGATATCTGGCGGACTGACAGGGAGCACCCGCAGGACAGCTGGTCCGAGCGGCGAGCCGAAGCAAACGATCCGAAGCAGACGATCCGAAGCAGAGCGGATTCAGAAACCGACGAAGGTCCGCTCTGCTTCGCGGTCGGTCCAGCTGACCGGCTCAGCACCTCCGGGTTCGTACACCACCGGCTCGCACTGACAGGGGCAGTCCATCAGACACCCAGGTACGTCGAAACACTCGTCGAGACACTGACACTCCCAGGTGTGCGGATCCGGCTCGCCGCGGGCAATCATGGCCTGCCTCAACCGCTCAGCAAACCGCTGATTCTCTTCTTTCCGATCCTGCCTCCACTTGGCCACATAGGCGCGCACGTCCTCCTCGGTTGGATGGTCGTCCGGGATCACTCCTGTGTGACGCCTCGTGCTGTCCCGCGACACCCGTCCTGCAGCCCGTCGTTCGGTTGCCTTGCGGCCTGCACAATGTTGCAGGGGCGACTCCATGTGCACGTCCAAGTGCGCGGGCCTGCGCCGACCCGCGGCATCACGCACACCGTCGGGTCTCATCGGACGAACCTGGGCATCGTCAACGTCGTGCACAGCAAGGACCCAGCCCGCCATTGCCATCATGTGCGTGAACAGCCGGATCGACGGTTCACAGCTCCCCGTCTCCCATCGAGCGACCGTGGACTGGGATACGCCGAGGGACTTCGCCAGATCCGCCTGACTCAGATCAAGCGTGCGCCGGAGGCGACGGATGAGGCCGGGGACGTCGAACGCAGGTGAGGCAGACGCGTCGGCGTACGGCTCAATGACTGTGGCTGTGTGCGGCATGGGACAAGCCTTCCAGTCGGGTCTGACACTTTCTTCGCACAGACTCTCCGCTACGCGGTCTTCGCTACGCGCCGGAAATTTCCGGATCGCTGAGGAACGATCCAGTGTCGGCAATCAGCACTTCCCCGACCTCGTTTCAGCGCCCAACTATGGGGGACAGAGCGCTTGTACTTTCACCCGCATGACGGGTCAAAGTACAAGGGGCCCAACCCCTACTCCTGGACGCGGGAAGCGCACGGGCGGAGCGCCCGAACAAGGCGAAGGCAGGGCACGAGTGTCAGCGCACGCCGCGCGCCCGGAACTGCACGCTGATCCGCGGACCCACGGGACGGGCCGTCTTGGGCACCGCGTGCTCCCACGTGCGCTGGCACGAACCACCCATGACGATCAGATCCCCGTGGCCGGCGGCAAACCGATAGCGGGCGGGGCCACCGCCGCGGGGCCTCAACGCAAGTGTTCTGGCGGACCCCAGTGAGAGGATGGCGACAACCGTGTCCTCGGTGCGCCCGCGACCGAGCGTGTCACCGTGCCAGGCAACCGAATCGGCACCGCTCCGATAGAAACACAGCCCAGTGCTGGTGAGCGGTTCGCCGAGCTCCACCTCGTAGTGGCCCGACACCAAGCGTCGTGCTTCCGCCAGCATCGGGTCCGGCAGGTCAGCATCCTGGTCGTAGTGGCAGGTAAGCCTGGGGACGTCGACTTCACGGGAATACATCCATCGACGTTCCGCCACCCATGGCACGCCATCCACCAATCGATCGAAAAGAGCTTCCGAGCCGGTGAGCCAGCCAGGCAGGCGATCGACCCAAGCCGTTGCGGACAGCCACATCCGACGCGCCCGGGCGACGGGCGTGAAACCATCCGCAGGCTCGGGCAACGCAACATCGAGCAACGAAGCCTGATATTCGAACATGCATTCACTTTAACGCACGCTCACACCGACGAGCCAGCCGTGCAACGCGAAGTCACGCCTCGCTGTTCATCTCCCCACAGAGCCGCGCGGCACGGTCGGAGGTGAAGACCTCTTCGAGGAACAGGAGGTTGCCGTCGGAGTCGGCGAGTGGCACGCGCCAGTTCGGATATTCGTTCACGGTGCCGGGCTGGTTCTGCGTACGCCGGTCGCCGACCGCATCCACGAGTGAGAGGTTGAGCATGCGCGAGGGTGTGCGCACGAGATAGCGATGGAGCGCCACGAGCACCTCGTCTGGGGTCGGCTCGACATCGCTCGGGAGCAGCCCCAGCTCACGCAGCGTGGCCAGCCACGATTCGCGTTCGCCCCGATCGTGGGCGAGTTCGTCCTCGAGTGATTCGGTCAGCAGGCCCAGTCGGTGCCGGAGCCGAACGTGGTCGCCGGCGAGATAACCGAGCGTGGGCGGGAGATCGTGCGTCGTGACGGATGCGAGGCAGAGCTCCCGCCACGCCCCGGGTGGCAGCGGGCGTCCACCCGGCACGTCCCAGTCCTGCTCGAACCACAGGACCGACGTGCCGAGGATGCCGCGTTCGGTGAGATAGCGGCGTACCCACGGCTCCACCGTGCCCAGATCCTCACCGACCACGACAGCACCGGCGCGACTCGCCTCGAGCGCGAGAATGCCGATGGTGGCTTCGTGGTCGTACCCGACATAGGTGCCCTCGGTCGCCGGCATCCCGCGCGGGACCCACCAGAGGCGGAAGAGCCCGATGATGTGGTCCACCCGGATCCCACCGGCGTGCCTGAGGATGCCGGCGAGCATGGTGCGGAGGGGAAGGTACGCGGTCTCGGCGAGCCGGTCCGGCCGCAGGGGTGGCTGACCCCAGTCCTGCCCGAGCTGGGTGAACTGATCCGGCGGCGCGCCGACGCTGACATCCTTGGCGAACACGGACCCGAGCGACCAGGCATCGGAACCGGCAGGGTTCACCCCGACCGCGAGATCGTGCACGATGCCGATCTCCATGCCTGCCTCGGTCGCGGCCGCCTGCGTGCTGCGGAACTGCTCGTCGAGGCACCACTGCAACCAGCAGTGATAGTCGATCTCCGCCTCGTTCTCGGTGCGGAACCGGGCCACCTCGGGACTGGCCGGGTCCTGATAGACGGCCGGCCATTCCCGCCAGTCCCGACCGAGCGCCAGGGTCAGCACGTTCCAGGTCGCGAACCGTGCGAGCCCCTCCCCCTCCGCCGCGCAATAGGCGCGGAACGCGATCTCGCGTCCGGGGGTGCGACCGGCCTCATAGATCTCCCGGAGCGCCGATTCCTTGGCGGTCCAGCTGCGGTTGCGGTCGATCGTGTCCGCGGCACCGATCTCATTGACGAGCTCGGCGTGCAGGAGACGGATGCGGGCGAGCTCGGAGGCGGGCAGGTCGGCGTACTCCGGAATCCGCTCCACCCGCAGATAGAGCGGGTTGAAGAAGCGGCGGCTGGTGGGCAGATAGGGCGAGGGTTCCAATGGCACCTCGGCCTCGGCTGCGTGCATGGGGTTGACGAGGACATAGCCGGCGCCGTGTTCCGCGGCCGACCAGACCGCCAGATCCGTGAGGTCCGCGAGGTCCCCGACGCCCCAGGAGTCGCGGGAGCGCACGCTGTAGAGCTGCGTTGCCAGGCCCCACGTCGTCCGCTCCCCCAGTGCTGCCGGGATGCCGACGAAGACCGGCGTCACGATGAGAGTCGTGGTCGCGGTCTCCCCCTCGGACTCGGCCAGGATCGTGTGATAACCGAGCGGCAGGTCCGCGGGCAGGACGAAGCTCGCCTCCCCGACCCAGCGCCCGTCGAGCTCCCGGTCGGGTTCCCAGTTGTCGATCTGCGTGGCGTCGACCGTCGCACCGGTCTCGAGTTCGGCCCAGACGCGTACGCTCGCCCCGGCGCGCACATGCACCCGGAACTGCGCCGAGCGGCCCTCGCGACTCACCACACACGGCGGGAGCATCCGGCGCCACGGCGCGAGCCGCCGGTCCTCGAGCGCGGCAGCGATCTCCTCGGGAGTGTCCGTCGCCACGTCCATCGCAGCGAGCACCGCGCGAAGGGATTCCGCCGACACCATGGTGTCGCGGCCCTTCCAATCGGTGAAGCGGGACGAGACGCCATAGGCGGCGGCCAGTTCGATCAGGTCGGCATCAGGAAGGGTTCTCACGGATCACTGTTTTCTCATGGGACGACGGCTTCTCAGGGGTCGGCGACCCCCGCAGCGTACTCCCCACACCCGCCCCTGGCCGCGATCCCAGCCCGATCGTGGACACGAGTCCGAGCAGAATCGCACCGAGCACCAGCGGTGTCCCGATGACGTTGACGCCCAGTGCGGCCATGGCTTCGACGTCCAGGGCCGGATCCTCCTGCCGGGTGAGCGCGACGTGGGCGAGGACCAGGGTGCCGAGCAGCGCGTTGGTGGCGAAGAACAGGACGCGGCTCGGCAGCGGGAACCACCGGCTGTCGCCCCGGGTGAAGCCGGCGTCCGTGAGCACGCGCCAGATCAGACCGATGAGGAGGACGGCGAAGCCGGAGATACCCGCGGCGAGCGACCCGGGCTCGGCCAGGAGCTCCCGCCGGCCCACGAGCGCGCTCAGCACCAGCGCCAGCAGCGCGATCCACAACTGGCGCTCCACACCGCGCCGCCGCACCAGTGCGACCACCACCGTGACCAGTGCGACTCCGGTGGCGAGCGCGATGACCGGCTGCAGACTCCACGAGACAGTGAACCGGCCCCCCGTCAAGGGCCGCACGGCCCCCAGCGCCGTGATCGTGATGAAGCAGACGAGGAGCACCGGCACAACGCGCTCCCCCAGCCGTCGCGCACGCCGGAGCCACAGGGTCGCCACCACACACAGGATCAGCCGCCACACCCCGCTGAGGCTCTCGCTGGCAGAAACCCCCTGGACGATCTCGAACACCGTCGTCTGCCCCACCAGGCTCAACAGTGCGGTCGCGGTGATCAGGACGGCGAGCGGGATCACCACGGCCACCCAGAGGACGGCGAGTCGCCAGGCATACTTCTCCCAGGCGTACGCCGTCGGCTCCCGCGGCGGCTCCCCCGGCCTGCGCCGCAGCATCAGCCAGCACCAGCCCAGGCTGAGCGCGACGACGAGCGCGGACGCCCACCATGCGTCGGGGCGGAAGTCCCAGGCCTCGTCGCGGACCCCGCGGCTCACGTCGAACGCGAGCACCGCGAGCCCCAGCAGGATCCCGCCGATGACGACGAGGAGACGCCGGGGGCTGCCGGAGGTCTCCACGCCGAGCCGGTTGACGAGCCATTCGCCGAGCGTGGTCGCGACCTCGGCAGGGGCATACCCCGCCATCACCAGCACCGGCGCCGCGAGCGTACTCACCACACTGATCAACAACGTCAGATAGATCGGGCGCAGGTCAGCGCCCGCACCGAAGGGAGTGGTGGCAAGGGGGAGGTACAGCCCCACGGCGACCAGGGTCAGCACCACGGGGAATTCGAACCAGGCGAATCGCCGCCGCGACCGAATGATGAAGAACACGATCAGCCCGAGCACACAGAGCGCCGGCCACAGCGCCGCAGCACCAGCGCCGATGGCGGGGAAGACGAAGGTGACCGCGACATAGAGCAGCACCACGACCCTGACGACGGGATGGGCGTGGAGGGCTGCCGTGAGCCCCAGCGCCAGCGTGAGCACCGCGGCCCACAACATGACCATCGTTGCCCACGCGGGATAGGTGTCCCCGTTCGTGTGCACCAACGGGTCGCTCGCCCGGATCTGTGACGAGGCGAGGATGAGGACGGCACAGACGACGTACGCGATGCCCGCGAGCACCGCGATCGTGCGCAACCCCCGGGGCCACGCCTTCCACCGGGGGCTGCCGCCGATGATGGGCTCCCAGAACACCTTGGCTGCGGTATCGCGGAGGACCCCGCCGGCGGTGCGCCACCCGGTCATCGCCGCCACCTGATCACGGTGCCGGAAGTGTCGCTCGCCAGGAACCCGTCCGGGGTACGGGTGAGGAATACGCCCGCGGAGCCAGGGCTGAAGTCCAGTGCCCGCCGTTCCAGCAGCGTCCCGGCGGAGTCGAGCACGACGATCTCCCTGAGATCGGCAACGACGACATGCCGCTCATCGGCGAGGCTCGCGTACCCGTCGAACGGCACGCTCCACGCCACCCGCCACTCGCCGACCGGACCGGTCAGGCCGAGGACACGCGTGGTGGTCCGGACGACGAGCACCTCGCCCAGCCGGTGGACCTCCTCGGCCTGGTCGGGCAGCGAGAAAGTCGAGAGGAAGCCACCCGTCGCGGGGTCGAGGGCGAACAGCCGGTTGCCGTTGTCGCCCACGAGCACGAGATCACCGATCTGCGCCAGACCCGTGATCCTGTCGGGCAGGCCCCGCTCCCACAGCATCCGACCGGTGGCGGGGTCGAGGAGGCGTACGCCGTCGCCCCCCGCCACGAGCACACCCGCCGCGCCGGCGACGGGTGGCTGCACGCTCACGACCGAATCGGCGGACCAGGCGACGGTGCCGTCGCGGCAGGAGATCGCGTGCACGGAACCGTCCTTCGTGGCGACGAGGAACCGGTCGCCCGCTCGGACCGGTGGGCTGCCCGCGACGTCGGGGAGATCGGTGCTCCACAACCAGCGGCCCGCGCCGTCGTGCGCGACCAACCGGCGCTGGCTCGTCGCGCCGGCCAGGACATCACCGCAGCGGGCGGTGTGGAGGATGTCGCCCGCGACACTGACCCAGGGCCCGGGAACGTACGTGTCCTCCGACTCGTCCGGCTCGGCCCACACGATGTTGCCGGTCTGGGTGTTGGCGATCACCAGTCGGTCCCCCATCAACTGCGGTGGCCCAGCGGGCGGCACGAGCGTGGCGAGCCCGGCACGCTCGAAGGTGAGGGGTGTGGGGCGCAGGCCGGTGAGCGGCCCGTCCGCAGGTCCGGTGAGTTCAAGGCCGGGGCGCGGGTCCGCCGCCTCGGGCCAGTCCGCCGCAAGGGTCCAGCTCGCCGTCGCATCCGTCTCCCCGGGGAGCGCCAGCGCGACAACGCCGAGGCCCGGACAGCGCGTACGACTCGACACCTGCTCCGGGCCGACCCCGACCCGATCGGTACGCCGGAACTCCAGACAGTCCGGCCCTGCGGCGGGTGCGTCGAGGACGTGGAGCGTCGAGGAGTACGCCACCGTCTCCTCCGGTCCGGCCACTGTGCCGGTCGTCGTCTGCTCCTGACCGGCCCGGGGATCCGCGGGGATCTCGGGGCGCGGTGGCGTGAAGGTCCGTGGTTCGGGCCACAGTGCCGTCCAAGTGCGCAGCCCATCGCGGTCGAGCCGCAGCAGATGGGGATGCGTACCCTGCTCGTCGTCCTCACTCTCGATCAGCCACGCGCCCGTGTGACCCGAATCCGGATCCTCGACCGCGGCCCGGACGAATTCGGGCGATCCGTCAACGAACGGCCGGATGCCCGGTTGATGGCTCGTCCAGCGGACCTGTGTGGAGCGGGGACCGGTGAGGATGGTCCGGGTTCCGTCCGCGGCGATGTACGCCTCCGCCCCCGACGGGGGCACCTGCCGGGGCGGCCGACCGCTGGTCGCGGCCAACGCAGTCACGGCAATGAACACGGCAACGATCAGGGTGGCGATCAGCCACCCCGGGGTACGCACCGGCGACGCTGCCACGGGCTTGTGCACACGTGAACCGTAGCCACCCCGAGGCTCTCCCGGACCCCGTCAGCGCTTTTTCGTCAGCGACGCTCCTCGCGCACCACCTGGGTCCGGACGATCTTGTCGTGCAGTGTCTGCTTCTTGCGATCCCACAGGGGGAACAGATAGTCCACCAGGGACGCGAAGGGGATCAGCGAGAGCAGCTCGGTGACCGCGGGTCGGACCCAGGCCTTGGCGGGCGCCAGCCCGGGCGCCGAAGTTCCTTCATCAACCGGCACGACCCGGAGCCGGAAGAGCATCTTGCCGAGCGTCGCCCCGCGGGCACGCAGCATCAGGGCCGAATAGACGATGAACAGCACGGTGGTGATCACGTTGACGATGATCAGCTCCGGAGTGTTCATCTGCTGCAGGAAGAAGGCGAAGTCCATTTCTCCGCCCGTGGTGAGCACTTCGGTGAAATAGGCCGATGCCGCATTCTGGCCGCGAGCGACACCGGCACCCAACGGGGTGATCGCCGAAATGAGCTGAACGACCGCGCTGAGCAGGAAATAGTCGACGACAGCAGCGGCCGCTCGCCACCACCAGCCCGCCAGCGGCACCCCGTCAGCGGTGGTGGGAACCATCCGATAGACCATGCCCGCACCCGGGGCACCATAGGGCGCGGGGCCCGGACCGTAGGGGGACTCGGTGGGGGACGTCGGCTCAACCGGGCGAGCCCCCGCGCGCGGCCGGACGTTGCGGGTCCACTGCCATCCGTCCCAGTACCGTTCGCGCTGCTCGTCGACCGGGTCCGCGTACCACCCACCCGGAGCGGCATGGCGACCGGGAGGCGCGGGAGGGCTGCCAACGGGGATCTCGTCACTCACGCCCCCAGCATGCCACGCGATTCCTGACCCTCCGACCCGGAACGAAACAGTGGGTGCGGCCCGTCCGTGGGACACAATGATGCTTACCATGCAGAGAATTGGTCGCTACCGACTCGTGCGCCGCATCGGCGCCGGTTCCTTTGCGACCGTGTGGCTCGGCCGCGACGAGGACCTCGATGTCGATGTCGCGGTCAAGATCCTCGCCGACAATTGGGCCACCAATGAAGACGTGCGCAGCCGCTTCATCTCCGAGGCGAGGCTGATGCGCCGCATCCGTGACGAACGGATCGTGCGGGTCTATGACGTCGGCACTCTCCCCGACGGGCGCCCCTACTTCGTCATGGACTATTGCGATACCGGATCGCTCAGCGATCTGCGACGCTCACCGACCGATCCCGTGCGTGCCCTGCGGCTGTGTGCCGAGGCCTGCCGGGCCCTGGAAGCGCTGCACCGACACCGCATCGTGCACCGCGACGTCACTCCCGGCAATCTCCTGTTGGACACCAACCCCGACGGTTCGGTGCGGGTCCTGCTGGCCGACCTGGGGGTGGCGAAGGAGATGGTGGGTCAACAGACGATGACGATGACGGCGGGTACGCCGGCGTTCATGGCCCCGGAGCAAGCCACCGGCGGCGCTCTCGGCCCGTGGTCCGACATCTATGCGATGGGATGTGTCACCCACGCTGTGTTGACCGGTCATCCCCCGTTCGTGGTCAAGACCGTGAACGACGTCATGGCCCGCGGCGCGCATGAGGTCCCCGAACCGCTCGCCGCCGCTCTCGGCGCCCCGCCACTGCTCGATGAGCTGCTGCGAGCGGCGCTGGCGCTCGATCCGGCCCACCGTCCACGCAGCGCGGCGGTGATGGCGGGGGCGCTGGATCAGGTGGCCGACGCCATGGGCGCACGGGCTGGAGCGAAGGCCCCATCACCTCCACCACCGACCCCGCCAGTCCCGTCCGCCCCACCGGTCCAGCCGGTCCTGCCGACACCTTCGTCACCGGTCTCCCCGGAAGCGAGCCTGCCCCCGACCACCCCGGCGTGGCAGTTCTGGACTCTGGTCGTGCTGATCGCCATGTTGGTGTTCATCGGAGTGATGTTCCTGACGCTGATCGCTATCTGACCGCGGCCCTCAGCTCTTCCGCGTGATCGCCCACTGGCGGATGAGATCGATGCGCTCCTGCAACTGAGTCGCATCGGCAGCCGCCGTCGGTGGCCCCCCGGTGGCGGAACGAAGCTCGTTGTGGATGACCCCATGCGGCTGGGAGGTGCGGTGGTGCCAGGCCCCGACCAACCCGTTCAGCTCCTTGCGGAGCTCCCGCAACTGCTGGTGGGTCGCCTGGGCAGCCGCTCGTTCGGCGGCCCGCTCGTCGGCGGATGGGCTGGCTGATCGGTCGAGGTGCTCCGCCTGTCGCCGCCGCAACAGATCCTTCACCTGGTCCGGTTCGAGCAGGCCGGGCAGCCCGAGGTAGTCCTGTTCCTCCTCCGAACCCGCCATGGCCTGCAGACCGAATTCGCCGCCGTCGAAGACCACCTTGTCGAAGTCGGCCTCGCTGGCCAGCGCCGTGAACTCACCGTCCTCCAGCAGCTCGGAGCTGGCCTGCTCCTCCCGCTGCGCCTCGGCAACGAGGAGATCCTCCTCGTTGTCCACACCCCCGGTGATCTTGAGGACGTGATCGCGTTCGGCCTCGAGCTCTGAGGCGTACATCAACAACCGCGACACGCTCGGCACGAACACCGACGCGGTCTCCCCCTTCGCCCGGGCCCGCACGAACCGGCCGACGGCCTGCGCGAAGAAGAGGGGTGTGAGGGTGGTGGTCGCGTACACCCCCACCGCCAGCCGCGGCACGTCCACCCCTTCGGACACCATGCGCACCGCCACCATCCAGCGGTCGTCGGATTCACTGAAGGTGGTGATCTTCCTGCTCGATCCGGGCTCGTCGGAGAGCACGAGCGTCGGACGATGGTGGGTGTACTGGTAGAGGATTTTGGCGTACGCGCGGGCCTTCTCCTGGTCGGACGCGATCACGAGGCCACCGGCATCGGGGACGTGGCGGCGTACCTCCGTCAACCGTTTGTCCGCAGCCGACAGCACCGCGGGGATCCAGGCGCCGGCCGGGTCCAGGGCAGTACGCAGCGCCTGCGACTCCAGGTCCCGGGTGAGCGGCGTCCCGAGCCGGGCGGCGACTTCCTCACCGGCGCGCGTACGCCAATGCATGTCTCCCGAATAGGACAGGAACAGCACGGGTCGGACGATGCCGTCGGCGAGGGCCTCGCCGTACCCGTAGGAGAAGTCCGCCTTGGACCGGAGCGCGCCGGTGCCGTCCGGTTCATACCGAACGAAGGGAATCGGGTTGGTGTCCGACCGGAACGGCGTGCCCGTCAGGGCCAACCGCCGCGTCGCCGGATCGAACGCCTCGCGGACCGCCTCGCCCCAGGACAGCGCATCGCCGGCGTGGTGGATCTCGTCCAGGATCACCAGCGTGGACTGCTGCTCGATGCGGATCCGCAGCGCGAGGGGGTTCATGGCCACCCCCGCATAGGTGAGGGCGAATCCGTCGTACGCCTTCGACGTGCGGCCCTGCTTCACCCCGAAGTCGGGATCGATGTTGATCCCCACCCGGTGCGCGGCATCCGCCCACTGGGTCTTGAGGTGCTCGGTGGGGGCGACCACGACGATGCGCTGCACCACCCGGCGCTGCAGGAGGTCGGCGGCCAGCGTGAGCGCGAAAGACGTCTTGCCGGCGCCCGGGGTGGCAACGGTGAGGAAGTCCTTGGGGTTGGTCTCCCGATAGTGCGCCAGCGCCGCCGCCTGCCAGGCACGGAGTGTCTTGACCGTTCCCCACGCAGCCTTGGCAGGATAGGCGGGCGAAAGCCCTTTGGCGCGCAGGTCGGGGAGGTCCCCCGCGGCGCCAGTGCTGAAAAGATCGGGCTCGGTCATCGGGCCCATGTTAGGCACGGGTTGGGAGCCGTTCCCAACCGTGGGACACAACCCCCGGTATATACCCCCCGGGGTTTAAGGTGCGGATATGCGAGTGGTTGTCATCGGAGGAGTCGCCGGCGGAATGAGCGCGGCGGCACGGTTGCGTCGGTTGGAAGAGCACGCGGAGATCGTGGTTCTGGAGCGGAGCGGAAACGTCTCGTTCGCGAACTGCGGGCTGCCCTATCACGTGGGCGGAGTGATCGAGGAACGCTCGGCGCTGCTGCTGCAGACGCCGCAGTCCCTCGCCGCGCGCTTCGGCATCGACGTGCGTGTGCGCACCGAGGCGACCCGGATCGATCGCGAGCGGAAGATCGTCTGCGTACGGTCGCTCGACGACGGCTCCGAGATCGAGCTCCCCTACGACAAACTCATCCTCTCCCCCGGCGCCCGTCCGGTGCGCCCACCGATCCCCGGCATCGAGCGCGCCCTGTCGCTGCGTGACGTCGAGGACACCGACGCCATGGTCGCCGCGGTCGGCGAGGCCGGGACCGCCGTCGTGATCGGCGGGGGCTTCATCGGCCTCGAGGTCGCCGAGAACCTCCTCCACAAGGGACTGCAGGTCGCGGTCGTCGAGGCGACCGATCAGGTCATGGCACCGCTGGACCCCGAGATGGTCGCTCCCGTGCACCAGGTCCTGCGTGACGCCGGCATCGATCTGCGGCTCGGTGCCGCGGTCACCGAGGTCGGCGCGACCGATGTCGTCCTGGAGGACGGCTCGCGGCTGCCGGCCGATCTCGTGGTGGCCGCAATCGGTGTACGCCCCGACTCCACCCTGGCCGACGAGGCCGGCCTGACCGTCGGCGAACGCGGGGGGATCGTCGTCGACGAATTCCACCGCACCAACGACCCCGACATCTATGCCGTGGGCGACGCTGTCGAGAAGATCGACCGCCTGACCGGGGAACCCACGATGATTCCGCTGGCGAACACCGCGAACCTGCAGGGCCGGCGCGCCGCCGACCACATCGCGGGACTCTCCGGCGCCGGCCGCCCGACCCAGGGCACGTCCATCGTCGGCGTCCTCGGTCTCCAGGTCGCCTCGACGGGCTGGAACGAGAAGAAGCTGCGCGCGGCGGGTCGGGACCATCTGGCGATCCACACCCATCCGGCGTCGCATGCGACCTACTATCCCGGCGCCGAGACCATGGCACTCAAACTGCTCGTCGATCCGCAGACCGACGAGATCCTCGGCGCCCAGGGCGTCGGCCGCGAGGGCGTGGACCGCCGCATCGACGTCATTGCCACCGCTATGCAGGGCGGGTTGACGGCCAGCGAACTGGCTGAGCTGGAACTCGCGTACGCTCCCCAGTTCTCCTCCGCAAAGGACCCCGTCAACATGCTCGGCTTCATCGCCGAGAACCACCGGACCGGGATGACCACGTCGATCCAGTGGCATGAGCTCTCCGACGCGATGGACGCCGGCGCGTCACTGATCGACGTGCGGACTCCGGAGGAGTACGCGGCGGGCGCCATCCCCGGCGCCATCAACATCCCCGTCGACGATCTCCGGGAGCGGCTCGACGAGCTGCCCGAAGGTGACCTGATCGTGCACTGCGCGGTCGGCATCCGCGGCCACATCGCCGGCCGACTGCTCGCGGCCCACGGTCGTGAGGCGCGCAACCTGAGCGGTGGCTATCGAACCTGGTCGGCCATCAATCCCACCGACTGACGCGGTCGCCACGGACTCGAAGCCACGCCCTTGTGTTTTGATCCACCCTGCGGGTCAAAACACAAGGGCTCCTTCGTTCACCTCTCAGGCCTCGACCGGGGAGGACCGGACCGGCCCAATCCGCGCGGCGGCCACCACACCGATGCAGGCCACCGCGATCATGGCAGTGAGCGCCGCTCCGAAACCCACGACGGCTGGGGCGGTGAAGTGGAGCGCGGCGAAGATCGTCCCGGCCAGCCCTGTGACGACGGAATTGCCGAGGGATTCACCCGAGGTGATCGCCGACGCATTGCGGCCCTGCTGGGACGGCGGGGAGAACGCCATCTGCGCCAGACCGGTGCTCGCGACCACCAGGCCCATCCCGAACCCGGCCAGCGGCCAGATGATCCAGGCGACGCCGACCCAGAGCCCGGGCAGCCACGCGACCAGGGCCGTGCCCGCGATGCCGATCATCACCGAGATCGCGCCCAGCACGATCATCACATGGCGTTCGACCCGGAACCAGGGCCGCGACTGCAGCCAGGAACCGACGAACCAGCCCACGGAACCGATCGTGAGCATCATGCCCGCGCGGGTGAGGCTCTGCCCGTGGAGCTCGACGAGCATGAGGGGAATGAACGCCTCGGCCCCGAAGAACGAGCCCGCGACCAGCGCCCTCGTGAGCATCACCGACGGGAGTCCGTGACCGAATCGGATGAACCCCGGCGGCATGAGCCGCGGCAACCCGAAGGCCAGCAACGCCAGACCCACGGCGCCGACGACGAGCGCAGTACCCCAGTCGCGGTGGTCGGCGAAGCGCTGGCCGGCGTACTGCACCAACACCGCGCCACCCGACAGCACCAACCCGATCCACGCGGGCACGGGGTTGGCGCCCTCCCGGATCCGGTGGGTCGACTGCAATCGCAGGAGCGGCGGGAGGATGAGCACCGCGGCCAGGAACATGAGCGGCACGATGCCGAGGAACACCCAGTGCCAGCTCCAGGTCTTGGTCACCCACGCCGCGACCGGCGGCCCGACGAATGCGGGCAGGATCCAGCACGCCGAGAAGAGGGTCATCATGAGGGGCCGGGTCTTCTCCGGGAAGGCATGTGCCACGACGAAATAGAGCCCGACGTTGAGTCCGCCGGCGCCGAGTCCCTGGATGAGCCGGCCGATCAACAGCCATGCCATCGTGGGTGCGAATCCGGCGATCAGGAGACCAACGACGAAGATGACCAGCGCGACGGCAAGGGGCGGGAGCGGTCCGCGCCGGTCCGCCAGCCTGCCGGACGCAACCGCTCCCGTGAGCATGCCGACCATATAGAGGCTGAACGCCCAGGCGTACAGCTCGATCTGCCCCAGATCCTGCGCCGCAGCCGGCATCGCGGTGGCGACCGCAATGCCCTCGAAGGCTGCCGCGAACACCCCGGCCAGCATGCCGACGGCCAGGGGCCGCAGATCCGGGCCGGTGGGAGTGGTGCGCACCGGCCCATCCCACCCCCGCGAGGCGGGAGCGGTCAAACCGGAGCCGGGGCGCGTACGATGGCCACGTGACCGAGCAGCAATTGAGCCCAGGCGCCCAGACCATCCTGGATGAGCGGACCGAATACCGCTATCAGGAAGGTGACCACGAGCGGTTCTCGCACTATGTGCCGAAGGACAAGCTGATGGAGGCGATGGTGATGGGTACGCCTGTTGTCGCCCTGTGCGGGAAGGTCTGGGTACCCTCCCGGAATCCCGACCGGTTCCCGGTCTGCCCACAGTGCAAGGAGATCTGGGAGTCGATGAACCCCGGTGACGGCGACGGGGGCGGCGACGGCGACGGTGGCGCCGGAGATTCCTGACCATGACGGAGGTTCCCGGCTCCGAGCGCGTCCTGATCGTGCTGCGCCATGCGAAATCGAGTTGGTCCACGGGTCTGCCTGATCATGAGCGCCCCCTCTCTCCGCGCGGGCGGCGCGATGGGGTGGCCGTCGGTGAGTGGTTGACGGCCCAGGGGCTGGTCCCCGACCGGGCGCTCGTTTCCACGTCGGAGCGGACGCGGCAGACGCTCGCCCGGGTGCTGGCCGGCGGAGCCGAGATCGGCCCGGTCGAGTTCCTGCGCGACATCTATGACGCCGACGCACACGATCTGCTCCGGCTCGTGCAGGCGACCGACAACGCTGTGCACACGGTCCTGCTCATCGGGCACAACCCCACCCTGGAGGAGTTCGTGCACCTGCTCGCACGCCGCGTCGGCAACCGGGAGTGGTGGGCGTCCATGGACGCGAAGTTCCCGACGTCAGCGGTCGCTGTCATCGGCTTCGACGGCGACTGGACCGATGTCGAGCCGGGCGTCGGGGCACTGCTCAACTACGCGGTGCCCCGCGGCATGCCCGAGCGATCACGGACCTAGCCGGGTCGACCCCTGCAACCGGTCAGTAGCGATAGCTGTCCGGTTTGAACGGTCCCTCGACCGGAATGCCGAGATAGTCGGCCTGCTGCTGGCTGAGGGTCGTGAGCTTCACACCGAGCGCGCTGAGATGCAGACGAGCGACTTCCTCGTCCAGATGCTTGGGCAGCACATAGACACCAGTGGGATATTCGGCCGTGTTGGCGTACAACTCGATCTGCGCGAGCACCTGGTTGGTGAACGAGTTGCTCATCACGAAACTCGGGTGCCCGGTCGCGTTGCCGAGGTTGAGCAGGCGGCCCTCGCTGAGCACCAGGATCGAGTGCCCGTCCGCGAAGCGCCACTCGTGCACCTGCGGCTTGATCTCGATCTTCTCGATGCCCTCGATGCGCCCCAGTCCGGCCATGTCGATCTCGTTGTCGAAGTGGCCGATGTTGCCGACGATCGCCTGATGCTTCATCCGGCTCATGTGCTCGGCCGTGATGACGTCGAAGCACCCGGTGGCGGTGACGAAGATGTCGGCCGTCTCGACAACGTCCTCCAGCGTGGCGACCTGATAGCCGTCCATCGCCGCCTGCAGCGCGCAGATCGGGTCGATCTCGGTCACGATCACGCGCGCGCCCTGTCCGCGCAGGGATTCGGCGCACCCCTTGCCGACGTCGCCATAGCCGCAGACAACCGCGACCTTGCCGCCGATCAACACGTCGGTGGCACGGTTGATGCCGTCGACGAGGGAGTGGCGGCAGCCGTACTTGTTGTCGAACTTCGACTTCGTCACCGAGTCGTTCACGTTGATCGCCGGGAACAGCAGGCTGCCCGCGCGCTCCATTTCATAGAGCCGGTGGACGCCGGTGGTGGTCTCCTCCGTGACGCCCTTCACCGTGTTGGCCAGAGCGATCCAGTCGGTGTGCTGCGTGGTGATGTTGCGCTCGATCAGGGCGCAGATGACGTGCCACTCCTCCGGGTCCTCCTCGGTCGCGGTGGGCAGCTCGCCGGACTTGACGGCTTCCACGGCTCGGTGGACGAGCAGTGTCGCGTCCCCACCGTCGTCGAGGATCATGTTGGGCGGCTGACCGTCCGGCCAGGTGAGGATCGCTTCGGTGCAGTCCCAATATTCCTCGAGGGACTCGCCCTTCCAGGCAAAGACGGGTACGCCGGCCGGCTGCTCCGGAGTCCCCCTCGGACCGACCGCGATCGCTGCTGCCGCGTGGTCCTGGGTGGAGAAGATGTTGCAGGATGCCCAGCGGACCTCGGCGCCGAGCGCGACCAATGTCTCGATGAGCACGGCGGTCTGCACGGTCATGTGCAGGGAGCCGGCGATCCGCGCGCCGGCGAGGGGCTGGGCGGCGGCATAACGCTCCCGCATCGCCATCAGGCCCGGCATCTCATGCTCGGCGAGCGTGATCTCCTTGCGCCCGAAGTCGGCCAGGGACAGGTCTGCCACACGAAAATCCATGCCCGTGAGCCTAGTCGTCACGCCCGATGGGCACCGACGCCGAGCCCGACGTCGAGATAGGCCGCAGCGAACCAGCCGGTCTGCAGGAGCGCCGCATAGCGTTCCAGCTCGGAGCCGTCGTGGTGGCGGATGTGACAGAGCCGGATGTCACGGCCGTCGGCCTTGCCGTGGAGGCGGTTGCGGGCGACATGGACGGCTTCGTCGCCGAGGCCGTCGTCGAGGATGAGGAGGACGGGCCGGCGGTCCGTCACGGCCTGTTCGAACGGGTCGGCGAAGGGATCATGATCCCCAGCAGCATCCATGACGATCTCGAGTTCGCCCAAGTCGGCGGCCAGCGCCGGCCGGCCGCTCGCGGCGCGCAGGGCCTCGGCGACCCGGCGGGCGGCCCGCGCGGCGAGCACCGATCCGCCCCAGACGAGGGGAACGGCATCCGCCATGGCCAACGCCAGATCCTTGGCAGGGTTGGCGGCCAGGTCCACGAACGGGGAACAGTCCTCGGCCACCCGATCCATGGCGTTCGCCACGCGCTGGGGATCGACGTCCGGGCCCAGTTGCAGGTGGGCGAGTGCGCTGAGCATCTGCACAGCCACCGCCAGGCTGTCACCCGTGCTGGTGGGCAGGAGCGTGGTCGAACGAGAGGCCGCGTATTCCGCGATCGTCGACGCGGGCGGGCAGGCGATCAGGATCGTGCAGCCGCGACGGGCCGCCTCGTGGACGGTCGCGATGAGATCCGGGGAACCACCCTCCGGGGCCATGACGACCACGAGATCAAGAGTGCCGACCCAGCCGGGCAGGCCGTGGCGGGGCCAGGCGACGAACGGGACCGGGGCGGTGGGCTCCAGCATCGCGCGCACCAGCCGGGCCTCTGCACCGACGGCGATGATCGCTCGGGGTTTGATCGGCTCGAGGGAGTCGATCGGCCCGGCTGATTTCTCGGCCTCGATGCGTACGCGGGCACCGGCGCCCGCCAACCGCCGCAGGAGCTCGTCCGCCTCGGCCAGGGCAGCGGGATCCTCGAGTCGGCTGTCGTCGAACTCGATCATGACGGGGTGCCGGGCGAGCGTGCCTGACGAGCCTCATCGAGCAGCAGCACCGGAATGCGGCCCTCGACGGGGAAGGCGAGACCGCAGCCCGGCCCGGTGCAGACCAGCTCGGAGCGCTCGGGGTCCACGGCGAAAGCGGCATGGCAGTTGGGACAGGCCAGCACTTCCAGCACGTCGGGATCCAAATCGATCATCATCGCTCCCCTCGCACGAGCTCGAGCACTTCGTCCCGGAGCTCCGCCATGTGCTCCGGCTGGCGGGCTTCGACGTTGAGTCGCAGCAGCGGCTCGGTGTTCGACGGGCGCAGGTTCACCCACCAGTCGTCGCCCTCGACGAGCAGCCCGTCCGGGAAGTGCGCATGGCCGCGACCGTCGAACGCCGCAGCGACACGGTTCATCGTCTTCTGGGCGTCGGCGACGGTCGAGTTGATCTCACCGGAGTTGGCATAGCGATCGAACCGCTGCACGAGGTGGGACAGCGGCTCATCGGTGTTGCCGAGCATTGCCAGCACGTGCAGGCCCGCCAGCATGCCGGTGTCGGCGCCCCAGAACTCACGGAAGTAGTAATGCGCCGAATGCTCGCCGCCGAACACCGCGTCGTGTTCGGCCATCGCCGCCTTGACATAGGTGTGGCCGACCCGCGAGATCACGGTGTGGCCGCCTTCTTCCTCGACGACCTCCTTGACCGTCCGGGAGGTGATCGTGTTGATCACGATCGTGGCGCCCGGCTCGCGCGCCAGTTCCTGGCTGGCGATGAGCGCGGTGACGACCGACGGGTTCACGACCTGTCCGGTTTCGTCGATGATGAAGCACCGATCCGCGTCGCCGTCGAAGACCAGGGCCAGATCCGCACCGTGCTCCCGCACGGCCCGCTGCGCGTCAACGAGGTTCTCCGGCTCCAGGGGGTTGGGCTGGTGGTTGGGGAAGGATCCATCGAGCTCCATGAAGAGCCCGATCAGTTCGCAGTCGATCCCGGAGAACACGACCGGCACGGTGTGACCCGCCATGCCGTTGCCGGCATCGACGACCACCTTGAGCGGACGGATGCCGCTGGTGTCCACCAGCGACCGGATGTGTTCGGCATAGGGCTGCAGGAGATCCTGCTGACGCATGCGCCCGAGTGTGCGGCCGGTCGGAGAGTTGTGCCGGGCCTCGAAATCGAAGGCACGGCGAGCGATATCGATCAGTTGGTTCGGGCGCACCGGCCGCGCCCCGCTGAGACAGAACTTGATGCCGTTGTAGGAGGCCGGGTTGTGCGATGCCGTGAACATGACGCCGGGCAGTTCAAGGCGACCCGACGCGTACCACAACTGATCCGTGCTCGACAGGCCGATGTCCACGACATCCACGCCGAGCGACATCGCCCCACGCGCGAAAGCCTCGCTCAATTCCTCACCGGTCTCCCGCATGTCCCGCCCGAGCACGAAGGCCTTCTCGGCCCGGAACAGATCGAGAGTCTCGACGAACGCGACGCCGAGGGCATAAGCACCATCGGCGTCCCACTGGGCATCCGGTCCGCCGGCAAGGCCCCGGATGTCGTTGGCTTTGAAGATCTCTTGCGTCAGCATCACTGGGCAGCCTACCCCGACCACACCGACCGGGCTAAGACGCAGAACCGGTGTCAGACGTCGGGATCCGCGAGCACGGTCAAATGGCGACGCCGGGCCAGCTCCACGACCCCCGGGGGTGGCGGGGCCGGGGTCGCTCCCTCGGTCTCGAAGGAGAACCCGACCTCGCGGACCGCATTCGCGAGCGCGAGCAGGTCGTCATCGGACCGCATGGTCTGGGGGTCCTCCCCGATCGGCAGCCGGATGATCTCCCAGCCCCGCGGCGCCGAGAGCCCGGCCGCATGATGTCTGCACATGTCATAACTGCCCGGCTCGTGCCGGTGGGCGAGCGGCCCGAGGACAGCGGTCGAGTCCGCATAGACATAGGTCAGCGTCGCCGTCGCGGCGGCGGAACAGCCCGTCTTTGAGCACACCCTCGGTTTCACCCGAGCAACTTAACCCGTGCCCGCCGCAGCACCGCCGGCGCCACGCTGGCGATCACCACTCGGTGTCCAAGCCGTAACCCTCGGGGTCGATGTGCTCCTGCGTCAGCCCGGTGAGCGCCGAGAGTTGCTCCACGATCGTTCGATGGACGAGGATCCGCAGCCCGAGCATGCTGGCCGCGCGGTGCTCCAGGGGGCGTCGATACACGACCACCCGAGCAGGATGACCATTGCCGGCCTCGATCGCGGCGGCCAGCGGGACATGGTTGCCGCTCCAGGCAACGGGCAGATGCGGCACCTCCTCGACACCGAGTTCCACCCCGCGCAGCGCCTCCGGGCAGTGTTTGGTGATGCGCGCGGCGGATTCCCCGACGCACTCGGTGAAGAAGGCGTCGCGGCTTCTTGACCTTCGCAGGCGAGCGGTCGGTCCATAACCGTGGGGCATCGCCAGGGGTCCCCGGAATCCCCGGCCGTGTCGATCGCGTCGTCGGTTGCCCATCAGCGCCCCGCTCCCGGATCGAAGATCGGGTCGATCCCGCCGCCCTGCTCCTGGCTGGGGATGGACAATGAGGAGGTCGCGAGCCCGCCCTCCGGGTCGGCGGCCGACGTGAGCACGAGCCCCGCGTACGCCGCCCCGTCCTCCGGTGCGCCGACCAGCACCGCGGCCGGCCGCTCGATGCCGTCGATGACCCACGGGGCGGTCGAGCCGGGAGCAACGCGGAGCTCCGTGGACGTCAGCTCCGCACCATCGGTCGCCACCACGCGAGCGGTCACCCCGATCTCGCGGTCCCCGGGGTTGGTGATCAGCAGCGTGCCGCGAGTTCCGCCGGCCACGGCGACGCCACCGATGCTCGTCCCGGACAGGGGTGCGCTGGAGGCCTGGATCGCGATGTCCGCCTCAGGATCGTCCCCACTGCGGGCAGCCACTGCCGCCACCAACGGTTGCTCGGCACGGATGCGAAGGGCCCCGGGCTCGCCTTGCATGGCCCGCTGCAGGGCGACGGAGACGGTCGATTCGGCGTTCACGTCCACGGTGCTCGCGTCAACCGGCGCGAAGGTCCCGTCCGGTCCCAGCACTTCAACGGTCGCGGTCGTGCGACGTTTGCCGGGGTTGGTGAGCATGAGCGTACGCGGGCCCGGTCCAGCCGGGATCCCCGCCACGATTTGCTCGGTGGCCGGAGCGAGCGAACTGGCCTGCCAGTCGGTGCCGGCCGCCTGGACGCCGGCGCTGACCTTCGGCCGCGCCACGGCAGCGATCCGCCCCCGGGTGGTCCGCACCTGCAGCCCGACGGGCTCGGCGCGGGTGAACAGGGTGTCCAGGGCGACGCTGCGTACGCTGCGGGCGGGAATCGCCACGCCGCGGGCGCCGGGCGCGACCTGCAGGCCGCTGGGCCCGAACAACACCAGATCGACTTCGGCGGCACCGGCGTCCGCGTTGATCAACAGGACCTCCGTGCGGGTGGCTGCGCTGCCGTCCGGATAGGAGACCAGCCCGGTGAACCACAGCGAGGTTGCGGGCGTGCCACACCGGGTCAGTGCGAGACCCCGGTCGGGCCCCTCCGCCTCCTTGGCGAAAGCTGCCGCGGCTGCACCATGGTTCTGTCGGCCCTCGGCGATCATGACGACAGGTTGCGGCTGGTCGGTCAGCGTGAGTCCGCGCCCAGCCGGGACGGGTGCGGTGCCCTCCTCGGTGATGGGTCGGGTGGTCAACGCCCCCCACGTCGTGGTGGACACCAGATTGATCGTGGGCGCCGCGGGACAAACGGTCACGGTGCGCCCGTCGGGATCGACCGGGGGCGCTGGCCGGGGTTCCCGCTCCGGCAGCGCGCTGCCGCCGAGGGTCGCTCCCGCGAGCGCCGCACACAGGGCTCCCACGACCGCGATCCGGACAAGAGGTGGGGTCATCGGCCCTCCCCCGCTCCGTGACGAGCCCGCGCTCCGATCGGCTCCGACTCGCGCTGGCGCGCCAGGGAAGGCGCGGACAGCACGACGACCACGACCAGCACCAGCAGCTGACCGAGTGCCAACCAGGCGTGTCCGGACGCCGGCAGCTCGATCTCGAGTCGCCCCGCCTGCTGGGGCAGTTCGGCGGTGGTGCGGTCGGCCGCGGTCTCCAGCGGCAATTCCGCACCGTTGAACCGGATGCGCCAGCGCGGATCAGTGGGTTCGTGGATCACCAACCGCCGCGGGTGCGTGACGGCCGGCAGATCGAGCTCGCCACCACCGAAGGCTCTGGCCGGCACAACGACGGGCTCGGGGCCGCCGGTGATGGCGTACCGGCCTGTCGTGGCCGGCACCGTCCACACGACGGTCTCGCCCAGGACCGCCTGACCACCGAGGCCCGGGGTGTTGTTGATGCGGGACCGCTGTTCCTCCGTGGCGCCGCGTACCCAGATATGGCTCACCGCGAGAGACGCCAAGTCGTCGGCCACCCGGTCGTCGCCGGCACCGCTGACCAGGCGCGCCACCATGCTGCTGGTGCGCTGCTGCATCGAGCCGGACCCGGCGAACGCCAATCCTCTGTC
>LSQX01299537.1_pt1 | contig 32003 bp, 31 predicted proteins | sample 654561 | NCBI WGS metagenome assembly LSQX01 (sample SAMN04489861, study PRJNA283612) | anaerobic digester metagenome | isolation source: 4 biogas reactors fed with cattle manure at either 37C or 55C with and... | place: Denmark: Kongens Lyngby | collected 2014 | reverse complement strand
GCTCAGCACATAGAAACAGGTGTCAACGCCTGAAACGAGCCTGTCCAAGAAAAGCTAATTTGGACAAGGATGAAGAACTTTTATAGTTTGCCTTTTCTTTTCTTTCCTTCGTGTTTCTTAGTGTGACTTCGTGGAAGAAAAAATAATTCAACACTTGCGCTTTCCAGAATCAGGCCAACTGGTCGTTGCATTGGCCTGTCCTAGAAAAGCTAATTTGGACAAGGATTACCTGGTTTTAAAAAAAATGTTTGGTTGCGGCTGTGCTGCGTTGCGTCCTCTGTGACCCTATGCCTCCGTGAAAAAAACCTCACTCAAAAGCGGCTAAAATATCCTGAATAATCGTTAAAAGTTCATCCTTTTCTTCAACATCTATTTCTTCCTCGTCGCTTATATAATTCAAGGCATTTTTCAAATGAGCTACGGGGGAATTATCAGGATAAGGGCATTGTTCTATCCAATTCCGAAGCAGTCGCAGCTCCTGCGCATTGAGATCTCCGTCAGCCGTAAGGCCTTTCAGCAATCCGATCAGTTCATAAACCATGGCTTTGGGCTTGAATGATTCCTCTTCCTTTTCTTTTTCGAGACCTCCTTTCAGTTTCGGAAAAAGTGGTTCAGAAGAAAGAGCCGCATCAGTACCCAAAAATATTTTGGGTGTGTCCGTAGCCTCCTTCGTATCCTCTTTCGGGAACAAGCGGCTGTTTTCTTCTAGAGCCTGCTGGAACTCGGGCACTTCCTGACTGGGAAGCCATTCTTTTGAACCCCGTCTGCTAATCAGCCAGTTATCCTCTTCCGCCAATGCCGCAAGATAACGGAGATAATAGGGGCCCACTCTTCTTTTTCCCTCCGCCAGGACATACCATTCTTTCGGCGCTTTCATTGCAACCGCTGTCGCTTCTCTGCAGGAGGCGGTGGGACAGCGTTGCGACCAGGCGCAGATTTCTTCAAAGCCTATGAGACCCAATGCATTGAGCCGTTCCCGGAAAACATGGCGCATGAGTTTTATCAAGGCCTGCATCTCTTCCAGAGCCCGACTCTTCTGTTCTTTCTCTGTACTGTGAAAGGCCTTCACCAGTGCGGGCAATTTGTGGCTCTTTGCCTCAGAGATGAGTCTTCGGGCCAGTGCCATGGTGCACAGACCGGGGGTATCCCACTCAGACAGGCGGAGTTTGGCCCTTTCCGGTTGAAGTACTCCCTTCCAGAAAAAGCCGAGGTTATGGACGGCCACGGGGCGGCTTCCCGCATATTTGCGTAATTGCCTGTGTACATAGAGCGGGTTCAGACCGTGTTCGTTGAGATAAGTTCGAGAGTATCCATGCAAGGCTTTTGCAGCCGGGTCAATATCCACACGATGATTCAAAAGCATATGAAAGGGCTCACCATAGGCCCGCCAGCCCTGCATGCGCTGTGCGGCGATTTCTATGGCATAAACTGGCGGTGTGAGCCCGGATATCTCCGCACTGACAACTACCCATTCATCATGTTTATGCATATCGGACACTCCAGAACTTAGATAAAAAAGTAAGGGAAATTCTATTTTACCGCAACGATGGTCTGGAGGCAAGCTGAAACTGTCCTGACCTTCATTCGAGAGTGTCGGGGCCGATAAGAAAGCTTTGGCAAGATGTCTTCTGACAATCATGGGCAAATAATGCCTTTGGAGAAGCCTGAAAGACGTTGAGATTCTTTCCTCGGAACGCCAATTTCCACATTGGCATACAGCGGGTTATGGCAGCGATATTTATAGACAATGATGCGGTAACAGNNAGGTCTTTAATTTATCAGTGTCCATCATTGGTTCTAAAAATTCTGTGGTGCAAGTCATTTTTTGAAATACTTTTCAGCCAGGAAACGGGCATAGATTTCTCTGCTACCCACTCTGGCGCCGGGAGTCATTGTCCCATCTTTCATGTTATAAAGATACCAGCGGTTCAGTTCACAGAAAGGAGGGTCTGATCTGGACTTTAAAATCAGATTCTCACCCCTTTGATCCATATCAGCCACATGGAGACTATGGCTCCTGAATCCCGGGATATGCCCTTCTTTTTCAAAGATCAATTCGTCTTCTGAAATAATATATGACAGGTACCTCAGACTGTGTTTTTCGAAAAGAGAAGGCTTGAAGATCCTTTCAAAAAGATAGATATGGTTGTTGCGGACAAAGAAATAATCTGGGTAGATATTTGCTTCCACAAGAGCTGTATAAGGTTCATCAACCGATCGGATACTGCAGGAATGATAGAAATATCTTCCGCTGGATTCAATATGTATATGCCTCCGGTCCGTAGGAAGCGTCATGCCGCACGCAAAGTGCACTTCTTTACTTAAATCGTCACTCCAGGCAACAAAATCAAGGGCATCATTCAGGAATGCACTATTTCCCGGTTTTGTAAGCGTTGTAACCGTTTTATCAGACAAATTCAGAACATAAAATCTGTTCTTTTTATCGTACGAGTGGTTGATGTACAGACAGGTGCCATCAGAATTTCTTCCTTTAAAATAATGACTTATGGAATATTTGATGCCGCCGTGCTCTTCCAGAAATGACCAGACTTCTGAACCAAAAAAATTCAGTTCCGGAATGGCTTCAAGCTCATCGTTTGATCCCTGCGTTGCGTGGAAAAGAATAATCCCCGACAGGACGCAAGCAAAAAGGAAGAGGAAAAGCTTGTCTCGTTTTCTATCCATTCGAAAGAAAGCGGCTCGTTTTCTGTTCATTGTTCCTCCCGGGCTGTATTGTTGCAACAGTGATTAAGTATATACAGTTAGACTATAAACAGTCTAGCATAAGAGGCCGGGAAAGTCAAGGATAAGAGGCGTTGGTTTTGGACATAACTGAGACTTGAGGTCTTGTTAGTCTCCAACCGACTCTCCAAGACCTCTCTCAGCTCGCGTCCCTGTTCCTCTCTGTCTTTCTGTATCTTTTTGGTGTGTTCTCCTTTTTTATGGCATACTTTAGCAATATCCATTCACCCTCATTGAAGGAGCCCGTTCAGGGATGACAGAAAATCAGGAAGTGGCTGTAAAGCCCGAAGAAAAAGCAAAAGAATCCAAAGAAAATCGCAAGAGAATTTTTCTTTTTGTGACGGTCTTTGTCCTGACAACGCTCGTGTCGCTCACCTCCTATCGCTACCTGATTCCCACGAGGCTCAACGACTGGTATCTTTTTCAAGCGGCCTGCCATACGGCCTGGGTTCTGGATCGTATAGGCCATTGTGAAGTGGAGTCGGAGCATTACAGCCGTCTGGATGTGGAGTCAACGCGTGCCGCTCTGCTCGCCTGGAAAGAAGGGCGGGAAAGTGCGGACGAAGCGGACAAGGCCCGGGTCTCCAAAGAAGCTCTGACAGCCTGGGAACGCTGGTCCTGGCGTGCCATCACCAGCAGGCAACAGAATCCGAAGCGGGTTAATGGCCCGCGGGTTTATTTTGTCCTTCGTCAGGGGATCAGCTCTCAGATCAACATGCTTTCGGATACCATCAATCAAAAGGAAAATTCTCTTGACAACAATTCCGAGGAGTCAGGGGAAGAACTGGAAAAGCTCAATGCGGAGTTGGCGGCCTTGCGCAATCAGCAAAATGAAGGTGTCGAGGATAAGTCTCTGATTTTTCCTTTTATCCTGGTGCCTGAATGCGGTGCCATTGAAATCATGGCCATCTTCGTAGCAGCTATTCTGGCCTTTCCCACACTCTGGCGAAAGCGTATGATAGGGCTTGTGGCCGGTATCCCCATCATGTATGGCGTAAACATTTTCAGATTGACCGTTCTGGCCATCATCGGCGCCGTGGATCAAAGTCGGGTCTGGTTCAATTTTGCCCATGAATATCTGTGGCAAGCCGTATACATCATTTTCGTTGTTGCCGTCTGGCTGGTCTGGGTCGAGTATGTGGTGAAAAGGAGGCCTTCATCATGAAGAACCAACGGTCCTGGTCTGTGGCGGTTTTTGCGCTGAAATTTTTTGTTCTGGTGATTATTCTGGGAGTGCTCTGGTGGAAAGTACTGCCATTTTATGGCCAGGTTCTGCTGCAAGTCACAGGTCTTCCTCTGAAATACGCTTTGGGTGTTCCCATCGATTCAGGTTTTGTAGAGACCGAAGGGGTGTTGAATACGGAAAGTCGCCTGGTTTTTTCAGTACAAGGCCATGAACGGCGCATGAAGATTGCGCATCTTGTCACGAATATACCGCCCTATATCGCTCTGGTTCTCGCCACAGCGGGTCTGACCTGGCGCCGTCGGGGGCTGATTCTCCTGTACGGCTGCGGGATCATCTGTTTTTTCCATGTGTTTTTTATTATCATGGCCATGCGTTTCCAGGACAAACTGATGCAGATCAGCGAAGTGCCTACCGCAATGGTTCAATTTTTTCTGACCTTGCCCTTTATGCTGTGGATTGTTTTTGCCTATTGGGATAAACTGGTCACCTTGTTTCAGGATAAAAACGCTGAAGCGGAACCCTGTGCTTCCGGCGATGTTGATAAAGACTGATTCTCAGCTATCAGAAAGGAATGCTCTCATGTCTCTGAAAGATCGCGTACAAAAAGCCCATCAGGAAATAAAACATCATCTCTTTGAGGAACTGCTTCCTTTCTGGACGACACGGGGCGTGGACAAAGAGTATGGCGGTTACCTGACCTATCTGGATAAAAACGGCGATCCCACAGGGGAAGATATCAAAACCCTCGTCTGTCAGACACGGATGATCTACACTTTTTCCTCCATTCATCGGGCGGGCCTGGATAAGGACGGAGTCTTTCTTCCTCTTGCAAAGCAGGGCGTGGAATTTCTGCTCAAACATTTCAAAGACGAGGAAAACGGCGGCTGGTTCTGGACTTCCGAGAGAGACGGAACCCCGCGCGACCGCGCCAAAATCATGTATGGCCACAGCTTCGCCGTCTATTCGCTCAGTGAATATGCCCTGGCTGCGAAAGATCCGGCGGTACTGCAGCATGCTGTGGATGCTTACGACATCATCAAAACCCGTTCCGCCGATCTGCAATATGGCGGCTTCGGTGAATTCTTTGAGGAGGACTGGTCACCGAAACAGCCGGGCGTCTATGGAGGCGACCGCAAATCTCTGGACGTGCACATGCACCTCATGGAAGCCTTCACCAACCTCTATGAAGCCACGGGCAACCATCGGCACAAACGGGATACAGAACGGGTCATTGATCTGATCTTTGAGCGGATGATCCATCCTGAATTCGGTACGGGCATTGCCCAGTTCGCCTTTGACTGGACGCCGTTGCGGGCCATTCTCTTCAGAAATGTCTGGGGCTCCGACAGGGATGTGGAAGATGACGAAGGACGGCCCATCAACAACACCAGCTTCGGCCACAATGTGGAATTCGCCTGGCTGCTCATGCACTCTCTCCGTATTCTGGGGCTCGATGTGGCTCCCTTCAGAGAAGGCATGAAAAAGCTCTATGACCACTGTCATCAGTATGGCATTGACTGGGAGCGGGGCGGGGTTTATTGTGAAGGCCCCAGCGATGGCCCGGCCCGGGAACGGAATAAAGAATTCTGGCAGCAGGCCGAGACTCTCGTGGGTATGCTGGATGCCTTCCTGCTTCTGGAAGACGAGAAGTACTGGGATGCCTATGAGAATGTACATCGCTTTGTCATGGATCATGTGATCAATCATGAGGTGGGCGAATGGTATCCTCTCTTCGATGAAAACAACAATCGTCTCTGGGACTATATGGGCCACGCCTGGAAGATCAATTACCACACAGTCCGCGCAGCCATTCAGAGTGAGCAGCGTCTCTCCGCCATTCTGAAGAAACTGGAGAGCTGAAAGAACGGCTCAGCCTGATCAGCCAGCATGGGCATTCTTCAACAGTCCTATGGCTTCGGCATAGGAGCCATGATTGAAGATGTAGGAACCGGCCACAAGCACGTTGGCACCGGCTGCAACGATTTCTTTCGCGGTCTCCGCATCAACACCGCCATCGACCTGAAGATCACGATCGCCGATCATGTCACGGATACGGCTGATCTTGGGCAGCATGTCCCGGATAAAGGACTGGCCGCCAAATCCCGGATTCACGGACATGACCAGAACCATATCCACCAGAGGAACCAGGTATCTGATGCTCTCTTCCGACGTGCCCGGATTGAGAACGATGCCCGCTTTGCAACCCAGATCTTTGATACGTCCCAAGAGCCGATGCGGGTGCACTGTGGATTCCACCTGGATAGTGAGTATGTCCGCCCCGGCCTTCACGAAATCTTCCACATATTTTTCCGGCTCTTCAATCATGAGATGCACATCCAGCGGCAGGGTGCAATGAGGCTTGATGCTTGCGAGTACGGGCGGGCCGAAAGTGATGTTGGGTACAAAGCGCCCGTCCATGATATCGCAATGAATCATATCAGCCCCGGCCTCCGTGATGGCCTGGATTTCTTCACCCAGGCGGCTGAAATCGCAAGAGAGGAGGGAAGGGCATATTTTGATGTTATTGATTGACATGATTTGTTCTCCTTGAATAAAATTTTGAGATCAGACTCTGATACCGAAGACGAAGGCTTTTCCCCGCCGCAGTGACTACCGCACTTTCACCGGGGGCCGTCCGTCTTTCAGGGCATAGGAAGCCTCAAGCTCATTGTCGATATAGACTTCCACGGACACTTCACCGATATAGGTCACCGGAACGCGGATCACTGTACCGGTAATATAGGTGCGTTGCGCCTCTTCATCATAGAGAGGCTGTTTGGTCCACACGGTCTGACGTTTTCCAAGACGATCCACCACATCCACGCGCACATCACGGCTGTACCAGTCATAGAACATCTGATGGCGCACGGTATCTTCATATTGTTCTGTCGGCGCTGTACCTGCAGAACGGAGATAGTCATAGGTGACCACCTGATTCTGATAGATCAGCGTGTCCGGAGACGGGGTCTGGGCCAGCACCACATCAGGCACCGCACCGGGAATATCCACTTCATTGGCGACAAGCACCACATCAAAGCCTTCCAGAGCCCGGGTGATATCCGAGATGGCCAGTCCGCGCAGATCAGGCATGAGCGCACTGGGCCGGCCACTGCCCGCACTGACGAGCAGATGAATTTCTCCCTGCTCAGCGAGCCGCTCTCCCGACGGAGGGTCCTGGGCCAGTACCGTATCACGGGGCTGCTCCTCAGCGACGCGGGCAAGACTGCCCACACGGAAGCGCGATGCTAGAATTTCTCTCCGGGCCTCTTCAAGACTCTTGCCCGACAGATCCGGCGCACGCATATAATCTTCGCCCATGCTGACGATCACATTGACCCGGCGGCCTTCCCGGGCCACGCGACCGGCTGCGGGACGCTGAGCAATGACATTGTACTTGGGGATACTCGGATGGGTGGCCTGCACCTGCTTGCCGATTTCCAGCCGCTTTTCAGAAAGGAGGAAGGCGGCTTCCGCAATGGGCCGCTCCACAATATTGGGCACCACCACATGGGCGCCCCCTTTCAGGGTATTGTTATACACATAATAGCCGGAGCCGGCCATGACCAGCACAAACAGTACGAGTGCAAAGGACCATTGGAGGGTCCAGACAAAAAAGCGGATTACAAAAAAGACCGAATTCAGGATTGCTTTCGAAAACGCATCAAGTAAAATGCGTCCCAGGCTCCATTTTCCGGACTCGTCTGATACTGTCCTGGTGCTGTCTTCCACGAATTGAATTGCTCCGGGCCATCTTCGGCCATAGATCCCCCATCAGCAAGCACAGTTTCCACCACTTTAACGGTTTCTTCCGGGGTGGGGGTACAAACGGAATATACGACAAGACCACCATTCTTGCAAAGTTGGAGAGCCTTTCGCAACATGGCGACCTGTGTTTCGGCTAAAAGTGAGGGTGTTTCTCTGGACAGACGCCATTTGATCTCCGGGTGACGGCGTAGCGTACCCAGTCCGGAACAGGGGGCATCCACCAGAATGCGGTCAAAGCAAGCCTCTTCAAAGGGAGCTTTCAGCGCATCACCGCAGAGGGGAACCACGCTCCCGGATTGAAGACGTTCCCGGTTTTCCACGATACGGGAGATGCGCCCGAAAAAACGCTCCAAAGCAATGATCTCAGCCTGGTCACGGCTTGCAGCAGCCATATGCAGGCTCTTGCCTCCAGGTGCGGCGCAAAGATCCAGAATCTTTTCGCCCGGCTGGGCATCAACGAGAGCGCCCGCCAGAATGGAAGCCAGATCCTGTTGTATGAGATGGCCCGATTTGAACCAGCGTGTTGTCTGCGGGTTGGTGCCATCGCTGAGCAGCAGAGCATCCAGCGCGGATTCAGGTCTTTCCGCTGCAATCCCGGCCTGCTGCATCTGGCCGAGCAGTCTGTCTGTTGTCGTGAGCAGGGTATTGACACGGACAGCAGGGGGCGCTGGCGTATCACAGGCTATGCAAAAATTTTCGGCTCCGGCCTCGCCGTAAAGTTCACACCAGAGGCGTACCAGCCAGCGGGGCATGGAATAGCGTACACGCAGATAATCTTGAAAGCGTGTTTCCCGATCAGGGAGCGATATCTCCTTCAGCGATGCGGGGAGGCGGCGCAATACGGCATTGGTAACCCTTGCCAGTCCGGCATGACTGCGCTTTCTGGCCAGATCCACAGATGTATGCACCAGAGCCGGTGGTGTGACATTGTCGCAGAAAAAAGCCTGAAAGACACCCATGCGCAAAATCATGAGCACCGGCTTAGGCAGCTGATCCAGAGGCTGGTCGCAGAGAGGCTGCAACACATAATCGCACAGCATACGATGACGCACCACGCCATAGACCAGATGGGTCATGAATCGCGAGCCACGGGGCGACAGTTTGTTCCGTCGCAGGGTCCGGTCCACGGAAACATCCACATGGGCCTGTTTATCGAATATGCGCAGCAGTGTGGAGATGGCCGCATCGCGGACGGGATCAACAGCCATCAGCCTATCTCCTCAAAGCGGTCACCCGTTTTTATGGGAGTGCCCCGTAAAAAGGCGTCCACAGCCAGAGCTTTCTTGCCGGCCCATTGCAGTTTCGTGACAATCAACAGCCCCTCTCCAGTGGCAATATGGAGTCCGCCTTTATCGGAGCGGATGACCGTGCCTGCTTCGCCTTCAACCGGATCATCGCTGTAATTTGTGCGCAGGATCCGGAGAACACGCTCTTTGAACATACACTGTGCGACGGGCCAGGGGTTGCATGCCCGCACCTGATGGTGAATGGTGCTTGCCTTTTCAGTCCATCGGATCAGCCCATCGGACTTTTCAAACATTCTGCTGAAAGTCACCAGACTGCTGTCCTGAGGGCGTTCCCTGAGTGTGCCTTCCTTCATCTGACTGACGGCCTGAGACATGAGTCGTCCACCCAGTTCAGCTGCACGGACAGAAAGTTCACCGGCCGTTTCACAGCGTCCGATGGATAGATTTTCCTGAAGAACGATATCACCGGCATCCATTTCCAGAGTGATGCGCATGATCGTTACCCCGGTGACCTCATCTCCGGCCAGCAAAGCCGTCTGAACGGGAGAAGGGCCTCGCCATCGGGGCAACAGGCTGGGATGCATGTTCAGCCAACCCCGGGCCGGCACATCAAGAATGGGTTGCTTCAAGAGACGGCCATAAGCAGCCAGGGCACAGAGTCCGGGATTCTTTTCCCGGAGCCAGGCCTCAAAGGAGCCATCATTCAGCTTCATGGGCTGCACCACTTCGAGGCCGTGCTCCAATGCCCATTTTTTCACGGCTGGTGCTTCAGGCTTCTTGCTGCGTCCCCGAGGGCGATCCGGCTGGGTTACCACAGCCACAACCCCATGATCTTCGTGGAGAGCGGCCAGGCTGGGAACAGCGATATCCGCCGTGCCGAAAAATACTATTCTCATTACATTAATCCCGGTATGTCCACGCCGCCGGTCAATTGCGTCATCTTCTCCTTGACGGTATCCTGGGCTTTGGCTATGGCGCCGTTCATAGCCGCCTGTACCATGCTCTCAAGTATTTCCACATCCTTCTCTTCCAGCAGTTCCTGCGAGATTTTCAGAGACTTCACTTCCAGAGTACCCGACATGACCACAGTGACCATGTCGCCGCCGACGGAAAAGGGGATTTCCATATCACCCATCTGTTCTTTCAATTCTTCAATGCGGCCTTTCATTTCCACGGCCTGCTTGATGATGCCGCCCATTTTACCAAGATCACCGAGTCCTTTGAACATGTCATTTCCTTTGTATATTGCCCCGATCAGAGGGCACCGTTATTTCCCGTATAAATCAACAGCTCGAGGCTCATCCTGAAAGCAACACTCAGGATTCCGTTTCCTCAGCCTTTTCTTCTTCCACAGGGTCATCGCTGTCAGCAGCGCCTTCTTCCGCGCCGGATTCCTTCGCAGCGGTATCGGCTGTTTCCATCGATGCTGCACGCTCCTCCGGTCGTAAAAACAACTGCTTCAAATCATAATGAACATACTGCTGCAACGATGCATTCCGTCCTTTGTCCGCATGGGCGACCCACATTTCCCGATCAGTGCTGTTGGTAAGTACGCCATGGAGGTTCGCATCATCCATGGCCGTAGCTTTCAAAATTTCCAGGGCGTAGTCCGCATCGATATCTCCGTAACGTTCCTGAATACGCGTGGCGATACCCATATAGCGATGATCGTATGAATTGGAGCCATAAGGCTGGCCAGGCGCATTGGCACAATCCTGAAGGCTGCGGATGAGGGGATCCATAGCTTCATCGGATCGGAAGACGGCATCTTCAATGGGGATGGCATATTCCACGGTTTCTTTGGGATCACCAGGCCCGAAAACAGCCATATGATGGGCCGTGGTCTCATAGGCCCGGGCATCGCCCGCATCGCCGTCGGCAACCACATAATTGAAGCCCACAGTATGCTTCACGGAGTTCATGAGCTCCGAGGCTTCTTCCAGGTTGCAGGTCTCTTCCAGAAGGCGCCGAAGCACAAACTCCAGAGGCAGCCCGCGCAGGGAGCTGTCCTTTGTCACGGCACCGATCTGGCTGATGGAGATTCCTTCCATATTCATACCGCTCAGCACTCCGATAATACCCGCATAACCAGCCGAGGCGAAGCGGTTGAATCCTTCCGGTTCGTACAGGGCGAGAACAGCCGTATCCTCCAGACCCGCTGAAAGAATCCAGTCGAAATTTCGTCCGTGAAATAATTTTCCTTCCTCAGTCGCCTTGCCCCATACGGCGAAGGCACTGCAGCCCCGTTCCGTCAATACTGAAATAATATGGCCCCGCCGCAACATTTTCAGATCACAGCCACTGGCATCGGCAAGTCCTTCCATCTCTCTTTTATACCGGTCCGGGATAAAGGGGGAACAGAGCTGATAGGTCAGGTCCAGCAGAAAATGCGTGGCAAAGCGCGGAAGCCCCATTTCATCCTGAGCAAGTTTCAGGAGGTTTTCAAAAAGGTCCAGCGTCAGCAACACCCGGTCTTTGGCGAAATAGCCGCGCTGGTATCCCATCTCATAGGGAGTGCCGGCCAGATGAAGGACCAGAGTTCCCTCCACCTCTTCCGACCAGCCTTTGGCATGAGGGTCCACCTGCTCCACAGGACCCCGTCCCGGATTCAGCCACAGGACCAGACCGGCTGCTGCAATAATTATAAATCCGATGACTCCAATCGAAATTCTGAGGATCGTTTTTTTCATTTGTTTATTCTCTCATGTTGTTTGGAAAAGCAATAAGTTCCGCTTCATAAAAAGCGGTCTGAATTGCTTTCTTGTAAAGTCCGGGCTCTTTGAGTATTATAGATTCTGAACGTGGGTAAAGAAAACTTCCTGACGAAGGTGTGTGCATGGATTTTTATATTGAGCTTTTCAGTCCGCTTTTTCCTCACTTCAAGGAATACGGAACCTATTACATCATCGGGGTGCCGGTTCTGCTGACAGCCATCTACTTTTCACGGCGTTATTCTGTTCCGGCCATCTTGTTTTCCCTGGAATTCTCTCTCTACACTGTTGGCATGCATACGGTCGTGCATGTGCTTGTGCGCCTTTTTGCCTGGTTCAAAAACAGTTCTTCCATGAAGGCTTTGCAGGCCGATGGAACCCGTCTGGATCCGGAAGCCTGGACTACGCCCTGGAAAAATTTCTGGGAGTGGGATATCTATGATCCGGAATGGATCCCTTATATGGAAGGAGCCTTCATTGTTGTTATTATTCTGCTCATGGCCAGGTATCGCCCCTTCAGGCCGACGAATAAACGCCGGAGAAGATATGTGCCGCCTCCCAAACCTGTGAATTCAGACGACAACTGGGGCGTTCCCAAGCAATATTATGGGCTGCCTTCAGCGGGCACAGACAAAAAACGACGACCTTGAGAAGGGGCAAGTGTATTGATCTCCTTATCTGACAATCTGCATCTCTGTTCAAGAAGGGATCAGAGAGGTGCTTTTTCTGAAATGAAAGGCCATGCCCGATGGTATTTTATGATACACTTTTAATGGTAACAATCTGTACAGAATATTGCTCGGCTGAATAATGAAAGGGAAATGGCTGTGGTTGGAAATAAAAACTGTCCCTTTTGCGGTGGCGCTGTTGAAAACGATGCAACCATCTGTAATCAATGCGGCGGCCCACTGAAAAAAGCACCCGAACCCGCTGCGGGCAATCCACTGAAGATGACCCATTGCCCTCAATGCAAGGCACCGGTGTCCCCCGGCGATATTCTCTGTATGGCCTGTGGCACCAATCTGCTCACAGGTCAGAAAGTGGTCAGCCCGGAAAAACAGGCTGAAGAAAAAGCGGACAGAGGGATTCTCATTGCCGTGGCCAAGTGGGTGAGTGCCGCCCTGATTGCTCTGGTGCTGGCGGGTCTGGTCGTTTTCGCTGTCCTTTACTGGTTGCGTGATCCCATGGGAGAAGCCTGGAATCAGGCCAAGGCCGGCAATCTGGAACTGGCCACGGAAACACTGCAATCCTATATCCAGAAGAATCCGGAGCGGACAGAGGCCCAATTCCTTCTGGCGAAAGTCTACTGGCATGGACAACGCTATGATAAAGCGGCCGATATGTTCGCAACCGTGGCGAAAAAAGGAGAAAGCAACGCCCGTGATGCCTTGCTTCTTTCTTTGCTTGCCAGTGAAGAGCTGGCCGGTAATGCCCCTGAACAGCGGGAAAAGCAACTGGCTCTGTTGAACAGTCTGGTGGACAGTCAATTTGCAGGTGATGGCGAATTGAAACTGCTGCTGGCACTTCTGGAAGGCAAGCAGGGCGATTTCGGCCGTCAGCGCCGTGCCGTGGATGAGGCCTTGCTCTATGGCGCCGAGGCGGCCGACATCCTGCCGGTTCTGAGCTATGCGCTGGACAATGACCTGGCCGCATTGGAACGCTATGTGGAAAAACGGCAGACAGATGGGGGAGAGCTGAATCCTGAAGCACAGGCCGCTGCGGGGATCATGCGCCTTTCCGCCGGACAGGTCGAATCAGCTGTAACAACCCTCAGTGCCTTGCCCTCCATTTCCCCTCATGTCGATGGCTGGGTAAAATTGCAGCTGGGCGCTCTTTATATGCGTCAGGGGGAATATGGGAAGGCTCTGCCTCTTCTTGCCGATGCGAAACATCAGCAGCCCGAAAATGAACGGGCCGTCTTTCTCCATGCTCTGTGTTTACAGGAAAACAAACTGACAGAAGAAGCCCTCAGCGCTTTTGATCAGATCGTCAATGGAAGAAAAGTCTTTGCAGGTCAGGCCGCATTGCAACAGGCCCAGATCCTGGCTTCCCAGAATAACCTCGACCGTGCGGCCGCCATGGCCCGTGAAGCGGCCGAACTGGGATTGAATACAGCCCGGCAGGCAACAGTTCAAGGACAGATCTTCGCTCTTCAGGGTGACGCCCTTCAGGCGGAGCAGGCTTACAGACGTGCTCTTTCCATGTCTTCAGAATATGCTCCGGCCTATCTGGAACTGGGGCTGCTGCTCATCAGTCGCAATGCGACCCAGGAAGGGCTCACACAACTGGATCAGTATCTGGAGCTTGCACAGACCGACCCTGTGGCCCTCCATGCAAACGAAATAGAACTGCTGGTCGCTCAGATCCGCCAGTCACAGGAATAAAGCCCGAAAACAACAGGGAGTCATATACATGAATAAACGGATCTTTGCTCCGAGTCTAGCCTTGCTTCTCTGCGCTCTGCTAGCGGCACCAGCCTTCGCCTGGGGACCTCAAGCGCAAAAAGTGATTGTCAATACCGCTTTACAACTGGTTTCCAGGGAACAGAATCTTGCGTTGAACCGTTTGCAGAGCGATATTCAGGCGGGAGTCGCCCTGTCTCCTCCGGCACTGGAAGCGCTGTATCCTGATTTGATCGCCGACCCGCTCCGTGCCATCGAAAATGAGATGGCTCTTTTGACAGCGGCCCGGGGTGCGAAAATTGATTCCTACTACGCTTTCCGGCTGGGCGCTCTCGGTAAAATGGTGAGCCAGTATGTGTCACCCATGTACACTTCTGAGCCGAACCAGCGCAGCCAGTATTATAATGATGCGGAAGGATCTGTCAATGCCGGTTCCCTCAAGCCGGCACCCCGCAAGATCTTTGAGACCATGCAGGCGCTGGAACGGGTCATGCGCGAAGCCAACGCAAACAATGACCTCATCGAGAATGATTACAAGACGGGCAGGGGCTTCAGAGCTTCCGCTCACGCGCGACTGGCTGATGACCTGAGCCGCTCCATCAATACTGTTGCAGATATCTGGTGGACTGTTGTCAGTTCCCGGGCTGTTCAGGGCAACATTTCACAACGGCAGCTGCAGGAATATATTTTTCATGCCTACAGCTATTATGTGGATCAGGAAAGTGCTGCGGCGCTCGAAAATGCTGAGAAGAACTACGAGAAGCTTGTCGATTTTTCTCCTGATCTCCGTGTGAAACTGGGAGATCTCTTTTTCCAGGCGGGAATGATGGAACGCTCTGTGAGAGAGTATGAAATTGCTCTGGAAGGGGCTCCGGAAAAACGGGAGATCGTTGAGAAAATCGGTGCCTATTACAGTGACCGTGCAGAACAGTCTCTGGAAAAAGGCTTGCTCGAAGAAGCATTGGCCGGTTTTGAAAAAGCGCTCCAGGTTCACGGACTTCACCCCACGGCCGAGCGCAGCCGTCTGGAAGTGGAAGCCATGATCAGAAAACGGGACGCCCTCCATGCTCAGTATCAGGAGACGCTGGCCCAGGCCGATGATCTGCGGAGTCTCGCCGAAGAAGAAGCAAGCCGCACCCGCTATGCCGAGGCCATCGCCTTGTTGCAGCAATGCCAGACAGCTCTCTCCGATGTGGGAGACGAGTTCCCCCTGGAGATGCAGCATCGTATCCGGGCGGAGCGGGATAACCGTACCCGCATCGCGGAGTTGCGCCAGCTGCTTTTGAGCAATACCGCCTCTTTCAGCGGCTCAGCCTTCGGGCCGGATATCAAAGTGCTGGTTCAGGATGCCTCTCAGGGTCTGGAACAGGAAGCCCTTCGTTCTTTCTTCGATCAGAGCTACTTGAAAGAGATGGTCCGCCTCAAAGGAGCCATGCAGACCGCTGTCAGTCTGGAGCAGCCCTGAGCCCCATGTCTGAACAAACACCGCAACGGGAGCCCTGGTATGCCGCTCTTCCTCAGGAGGAACGTGTGCCTCTGCTTCGCCATCCCATTCATGTCATGCTCGACAACCTCCGCAGCGCTTTCAATGTGGGCAGTATTTTCAGAACAGCCGATGCGGGCGGAGTGGCCCATCTGCACCTCTGCGGAATGACTGCACATCCTCCCCATAAAAAGCTGGAAAAAACAGCTCTGGGCGCCTTTGATTATGTGCCCTGGACCTATTATGAGCGCAACAGGGTCTGTATTGATGCCCTGAAAGAACAGGGGATTCCGGTCATTGCAGTGGAAACGGTGGAAGGGGCCCCGTCACTCTTTGACATGACCTGGTCCCGTCCCGTGGCCATTGTACTGGGCAACGAGGAAAACGGAATCAACTCCAGAGTGCTGGCCCGTTGCGATGGAGCCGTACAGATCCCCATGGCCGGGTATAAAAGAAGCATCAACGTGGCAACAGCCTTCGGTATTGTCCTGTATCATATTCTGGCGCAATGGGGCATGCCCGACGATAGTGGGCACGCACAGCTGTAGGGGCACTTCCGGAGGGGAGTGGGGAAGGGAGAGGGTCAAAACCGTCAGGGTGTGGAAAAGACCAGAACCAGCTCGCCGGGATCTTTACGCAGTCCGCCAATACGCGCCTTCTTGTTGGGTGCCAGAAGCAGAACCGTTTCCACAACTTTTCGGCCCGGACTGGATTCCGTCAGTTCCACTGTCACGGCCAGCCGCGAACGCCCTGAATCATCCACTCCTTCATAACGCAGACAGAGGGAATAAGCCGTGTTCAGGGACAGGCGTTTTTCTTCGCCTGCTTTCAAAGTCAGTTTCTGATCGCTGAGCATGGTGAAACGATCAAAGGGAAGGTCATGCAAGGCATCGCGAATGGCTTTGCAGCCCTGATCATATTCTTTTCCCGTGCCGGAGTCGCGCACAGCCTCCACTTCCCGGAAATGCAGCGATAAATCAGGCGCATCACCACCGCAAAGGGTGGACAGGAGCATGCACAGTACGACACTGCTTACCATAAGTCACTCTCCGGCATGGTGACCCACACAGTGGAGACCCCATCACGGTTGTCAAAAGTCTGAAGCGTTACGCCGTCCAGTTCCGTCGAACAGGATTCCACTTCCGTGGCACGGACAGGCTCAGGGCCACTGGAAAAAATCACAAAGAGAGACAGAATCAGGATCAAGGCGGCTGTCAGAGCTGATGCCGTCGCCCAAAGCCGTCCCCGACCGAAGGCCGGTTCTTCCAAGCCTTCCTGAATCCCCGAAAGAAAAGCGGGCATGCTCTCATCGGCCAGAGTCGGCGCCTGGGGCAAGGTCTGCACCTGATTGTGCAGAGTTTCCACAAATTGTTCATACCGGCGGCTTTCCTCATCGGTGACCGCTGCGGAATACTGGTTTTCACCGTCAACTCGGGCGGCAATCTTTTGTAATTTCCATCGTTTAATCATGGGTATAGCCCTCCAGTAAGCCCAGTGGGGCGAGTATTTTCTGCAGTCGTCGCCGTGCATTGAACAGACGGCTCATCACGGTGCCCACATTACATTCCATCACTTCGGCCATTTCCTGATAAGAAAGGCCCTGATATTCCCGAAGGATAAAAGCGAGCTGTAATTTAGGCGGCAATTGTCCTACGGCCGCTTCAATGGCCCGGCCGATCTCGTTGGCTTCGGCCTGGCCGCGCGGGTTCTGATGACTTCGTGTCTCAGGCACTTGCAGTGCATCATCATAGGCTGTAACTTGAAGGCGCCGCTTCTTCAGATGGTCCTTGCTGTGATTGGCTGCAATACGCATCAGCCAGGTTTTGAAACTGCTGTCACCACGAAAACGGCTCAAAGCGCGCCAGGCCTTGATAAAGACTTCCTGAGACAGGTCCCAGGCATCTTCTCTGTTGCGTGTGAAGTAAAAACACAAGGCGTATACCTCGTTTCTATACCGTCGCACCAGATCCTCAAAAGCACCTGTATCGCCCTGACGGGCTTTTGCCGTCAGTTCCAGATCTTCTATGGCTGTTTTGTTGGCTGTCTCAGTCATGGGTATTCCCAGTGGGCGCCTGTCAGCCAGAGTCGGACAGGCTGCAATACTGTATGAAAAGACTCGGTCTTCCATCTGAGAAGCAACTCCTTCACTAATGTCAGGGTACTGTCAGATACATACCCTGTACGATACAGGACGAGTCGCTCAGCAGATTATTCATTTTTTCGAAACTTTTTTAAAAGTTTTCTTTTCCAGGCTTTTTATCGATGATCAACATTGAAAATCAAGACAAAAGAAATGCTTCCCAAGCTTTATTCAACGCCAAGACTCTTGAATTTCTTGAGTAATTCCGCTTCAGGAACGAAACCGCGGATGTCGCCTGCTTCCTGACCGTCTTTGTCATAAAAAAGGAGATAGGGGAAGGAAGAAGCGCCATAACCCTGGGCCAGGAAACGCTGTTCGTCCACATCAATAACGAGAATCGTGATCTGATCGCCGTATTTCTTTTCCAGCGATTCCACAATGGGTTTCAGACGCTGACAGGGGCCGCACCAGGTGGCACTGAAATCGACAAAGACGGGTTTCCCTGATTTACGTGCCATTTCAATGGGATTGCTCTGAAAATGCTCCATCTGGCTTTTCACCCAGTCTTCCTGAAGACGAATGGGGATGCGGCCACCCAGCGATTGGAGATGTTCCTGCCAGACAGTCTGGGACTTTTGAGGCTTCATCATTCTTTTCAGCTCTCCTTTGATCTCATTGAAATCATGCTGTCCAAGCTGGCCTTCATTTTCTTTGTAAAAAGCCAAAGCCTCTTCGTCGCTCACAGACACATCAGCCACAATGGATTGCGCATACTTCTTGAACAGTGCTTTCAGCTCTTCCTCACTCAACTCGTCTTTACTTTCCTCTTTCAGGACTTCAGCAGAGATAATCTGTTCCAGTGAGAACATTTCCAGAAGATCCAGATAGGAGATAAAGGTGTCTTCCGAGAGCTGATCCAGCATCTTTTTGACATGATTATCGAAATCTTCCTGTGTTACGGTAATTTCTCCCGCTTGCAGCAAATTTCCTTCGGGCAGTTGCTCCAGAAGAGAACTGGCGAAAATGCTTGCTTTCATATCAGGATAGCTTTCGGAGAGAGTGGCTGCTCCGGCTGTTGTGGCCATAAGTACGACGGCCAGCAGGGCGGGGAGTAGACGCGGAGCAACAGAGGAGTTTTTGGCTGAAAAACGCATAGATGGATACTTTCCTGTTCAGCGGGATTGAAGTCCCGGTTGTCATACAGCTTCAAGGCTTTGGTCAACAAAAAGGTTCAGACAGTGATCTTCACGGTCCGTATGAAAGGGGAGAGGAGAGCAATCCGCTGCAGCAGGAAAATCATTTTTCAATGTCGTTCTGTTCCTGCATGGCACGGATGGCATCGAGCCCTTCCCAGTACTTTTTCAAAGCGGCGGCCCCTTCTTCTGTAATGGAAAAACTTGTATGAGGCATGCGCCCTTTAAAACTTTTCGTGATGGACACGTAACCGGCCTTTTCCAGGCGATCCATATGGGAAGAAAGGTTGCCCTTGGTCAGGCTCGCCGTATTCAGCAGGAAATTGAAATCAGCCGCATCCACCCCGGAGAGGATGGTGAGGATACGCAGGCGGGCGGGTTCATGGATGGTGCGATCAAGATCACCCATTGTCCGGATCTCCAGCCTGAGTCCCGGAATCGGCCTCCTCCTCCGTACCTTCCCCGTCGGGAATGGCATGGCGGGTCAGCGTCTTCAATTTCAGCAGCGCATAACGGCTGTACAGATGGCCTGTGAGGATGGCTGCAAGTCCATATCCGAAAATAGGAACAACAATATTCAGCAGTTCATATTCCCGGCCAAAGCGCCAGGACAGACCGAAATAAAGCAACAAACCGTGGATTCCATAGAGAACAGGCCAGATCCAGGCCCAGAATCCCAGACGCTGATAGACCACCATGATGATCAGAAAGGGCGTCATATACAATGCCGACCAGGGCTGCAGATGGCGGATGTTCATATAATTGAAGCTGATCAGCAGAGCACCGAGAAGATGATAGGCGAGGAGACCGCCGCTCAATCCCGTGAGCCACAAAGGCAAAGGCTCTTCTTTCCCGCTGCTGCCCGACCAGCTGGCATAGCCTTCACGACCATAGAGCCAATTGGTGATGCTGAAAATAAGATCGCTGGTCCATCGCGATATGGAAAACCACAGCATGAGCAGGGCCGATAGAATCATGACTCCCACGGAAAGAGTGAAAAGTCCCATCCGCCCCTGCTCATGAGCCGTCTGGGTAAGTGCCGCCGCCAGTCCGATGGCGAGAACCATGATGACAATGAAGACCCACTGCACGAGAAAAGAGATGGTGCGGCTTTGCGCATAGCGTCTTGCCCATAAAACAATCTGACGGGGATCGCCGGGCTGATACTGTTTTTTCTTTGGCATAACTCTCTTCCTGTGCTGACGGTTGTCTTGACTACTAGGTTGTATCATAACAGCCGGGCAAATGCAAAGTAATGGACACGGAGGGGACACAGCGCAACATAGCCGTAATCAAATGTAGTTTTTTGTTTAACTGCAGTGGGCTCGAAGGAATGACACTGACACAGCGGCCCATAGAACCACAGATGAACACTGATAAATTAAAGGCCTTGAGTCGCGCAGCCTGGGAACGCCGATTTCCACATTGGCTGATGGCGGACAAGTTCTATAACACTATCTGGTATAGATTCGGTACGAAGACCTTGTCCTTCTCAAAAAAGGAGGACTCAGTCGTTGAAAATCTATCTATTTTTTTGATTGACAGCAGTCCTTATACCGCCTCAGAACCCACAGATTTTTCAAGGACAGTATCCCGCTGTCTGCCAATGTGAAAATTGGCGTTCCCAGGTAAATACCACACGGCTTTATGCCTGTGTTGAGAAGAAAGAAAAATACAAAGGTGACATACAATATCGAAAAGGGCGGTCATACCTCTCACAGTCTTCCCATTCTGGATTCCGATTTTTTTTTCGCGTCCTTTTTCGCTTTTCGCGGTTAAATAAAAAAGAATCATTTGCTTGCGGCTGTGCAGCGCCAAGCTCTATTCCTCATATTCCATTTCATGATCGCCGATGAAGACCGAGTCACCCGGCTGCGCTTTCATGCGTTTCAAAGCCTTGAAAACTCCCAGTTTATCCAAGCGCAGCTGCATATGGACTATGGCTTCCTCATTTTCAAAATCGGTCATGAGAACAGTGCGCAGTACCTTTTCCCCCGTTACCCGGAAACCGCCTTCAATGCGTTCCACTTCAAAGGGCGCTTCAAAGACATATTCCCGTTCCGGAATCTCTTTTTCCGCCTCAGCAGCTGCTGTTTCCTCTTCCTGGCGCACCTGCTCCACCATATGCCAGAGTGTTTCCAGCAGCGCTTTTGTACCTTCTTTTTGAAAGGCTGAGATAAGGAAACTGTCTTGCGGTAATTTGTCTTTCAGTTCCTCGAAGCGTTCCTGGTTTTCAGGGATATCGGATTTGTTGAAAGCATAAGCCCGCGGTCGATCGGCCAGTTCCGGATTGTATTGAACCAATTCTGATTCCAGAACCCTTACTGTTTCCAGAGGATCCTCATCGCCCAGATCAACCAGAAAGACCAGGGCCCGGGTCCGCTCAATATGACGCAGAAAATCATGGCCCAGCCCTTTGCCCTGGGCCGCTCCCTCGATAATCCCCGGGATATCGGCCAGGGTCAGCATGCGATGATCAGAGAGGATTGAAACACCCAGATTGGGCGAAAGAGTGGTAAAAGGGTAGTCGCCAACTTTGGGACGGGCTGCGCTGACAGCTCTCAGAAAAGTGGACTTGCCCGCATTGGGCAGCCCCACAAGCCCCACCTCGGCAATCAACTTCAATTCCAGAATATACTCACGCTCTTCGCCGGGTTCTCCTTTTTCAGCGAAGCGAGGTACCCGGTTCGTGGAAGTGACAAAACGCGCATTGCCCCGACCGCCCTGACCGCCCCTGGCTGCAAGAAATTCCTGGCCCTCCTCTGTCAGATCAGCGAGTATTTCCTCCGTCTCAAAATCATGGATCAGTGTACCCAGAGGCACTTCCAGATAAAGATCTTCACCGTCTCGACCCGTCCGGTTTTTCCCCTGTCCATGAGCACCTCTTTTGCCGGCCCAGTTCGAATGATAGCGCATATCGATCAAGGTGGTCAGCCGATCCGTGGCTCGAAAATAGATATTGCCGCCCCGGCCGCCATCACCACCATTGGGTCCGCCCCGAGGCACAAAGGCCTCCCGCCGGAAGCTGCAACATCCGCTGCCACCGTCGCCACTTTTCACTCTGACCCGGACCCGATCAACAAACATGGAATGAACCTTTACCTGGATTTGCTTCCAACAAAAACAGACACCCCCAAGAACTCAGGGGTGTCTGGATTTCGAGATACAGAAAGAGAGGGATCGCTTATTCCGCGGAAAGCGGGATAATGTCCACACATTTGCGGTTGCGCTTGAAGAAGCGGAAAGATACCACGCCATCTACGAGCGCATAGAGGGTATGATCATTGCCGACGCCGCAATTGACGCCTGCATGCAGACGGGTTCCCCGCTGCCGCACAATGATATTACCAGCTCGCACAGTCTCGCCGCCATAGCGTTTGACACCCAGGCGTTTTGATTGACTGTCTCGACCATTTCGTGAACTGCCACCGGCTTTTTTTGATGCCATTGTATTTTCTCCTTATGCCTTGATCTCTTGAATATGGAGAAGGGTATAGCTCTGACGGTGACCTTGCACCCGCTCATAGCCTTTCCGCCGTTTCTTTTTATATACACGAATTTTCTTGCCACGACCCTGCTCTTCAACACGGGCCACAACCCGCGCATTTTTCAGTTCGTCGGCTTCGAAAATGACTTTGTCGTCGGTGATGATCATCTGCACGGAATCAAGTTCTACGCTCTCACCAACGGCGTAGTCCAGCTTTTCCACGCGGATGCGGGAGTCAGCAGTCACTTTGTACTGCTTACCGCCTGTTTTAACCACTGCGTACATGATTTATCTCTCCAATGTAAGCCCCGCCTTCCTGGGGGGACATGGGTACATATTACGTACCGGATACAAATGCTGATGCCGCCGCAGCCACTTCGGCGCATGCGGATAAAGAAGCCATATAACTCGATTTCGGATTACGCGGTGAAGGCTCATTACGCATGAGTGCCGTCATTTCACCAAAAGCACCCACAGCGTGAATCTCATGGCTGTTCACTGTAGCAGCCGGATCGGCTATGAGGCGAACCCGTGTTTTATCGGGGCCAATGCCGGCCAGACTCAAAGCAGCAGCCACATTCACATTGGCCGGGAAAGCGCGAACTGCTTCCCGGGCAAAACCTTCAAAAACGACCAGCGCTTCGGTCAGGCCATCTACTGAGATATTGTTCTCAACCAGATAAGGGGCACCTTTCAGGCCAGCCGGAGGTTTCCGCGTGGTCAGCGTCACTTCATCCAATCCGCCCTGCATGGCCGCACGGATACCGTCAAGCCCGCAGACCGCTCCTGAAGGAAGACGCAGCGTGATGCCGGCAAGACGAGCCCGGTCAATGAGCTGCGGATCGGCCAGAAGGCCGCCCAGACTCATGATCAGACAGTCTTTTCCGTGGACAATGGAGGCGTGAACCACATCAGGAACCACGGAGCCCACAGCGCATTCAACGATGAAATCCGCCGCTTCGGCCAAAGCCTCCAAATCCAGAATCGAGGCATTCAACTTATACCGGTTCAACAGCGCTTCTGCCTGTGACCGGTCAATATCAGTCACTGCAACGACAGTTGCAGGAATGTTCTTTTCTGTGAGGGCGCGGCTGATATCTGAGGCAATATTACCGCATCCGACAAGACCAATCTTCATTTTGCCCATAGGGCTCGTATCATGCCTTATACACAGCTTGTCCCGAAGTACAAGGAGAATGGAATAAAAACAAAGGTATGCGAAGATTTTAGAAATAAAAAACCGCCGCCCCGGCGATACGTGCCTCGTCGGTCTCAGTAGCATAGCAAAAAAGAGAGGCATGTGTCAATTTCGTCAGGGACCAGAGACCTGTCCATCGTGCCTACTGTGTTACTACCCCTCATCTTCAATCATTTTTTCGTAGAAGTTCATATTGCTGACTCTGCAAGTCATATATTTTCAAGATATTGTGGGATTCGCGATTCGGCAAACTGTCTTGCGACAATCACGAACAAATAATGCTTCGGGAAACCCTGAAAGACGTTGAGAGTCACTCCTGGGAACGCCAATTTCCANNGTCTTTTCCCGGGTCTCCTGCCAATGTGGAAATTGGCGTTCCCAGGCTGCGCGACTCAAGGTCTTTAATTTATCAGTGTCCATCAGTGGTTCTAAAAGTCTCTGTGGTAAAAAAGATCATTTGGTTGCGGCTATGCTGCGCTGCGTCCTTCGTGACTTCGTGGTTAGAAAATAAAGTTCATTTGCTTGCGGCTTTGCTGTCCCGTCGGTTTTTATTCCGGGTACCGGTCTTTTCCAGCTCTTAACCTTCTTTCTTTTCCTCTGGTTCTTCTGTATTCAGATCAGAGATGAGCTGCGAAAAGCTTTCATTCCTGGCGGCGCGGATGGCTTCAGCCCGGGCAAGCACTTCCGGGCTGATTTCCAGACCTCCGGGCACAACCGGGGCGGAAGGAGCCGCTTGTTTCGGTTTGGACTTGGCCTTGCGGGCTTTCACGGTTGCAGGGCGCACATCGACTTGTTTTCGTGGAGCCACTTTCTTTTGTGGTTTTTCAGTGCCGGTACTTTTTTCTTTCTTGGATACTTTCGGCGTTTCAGCTGCGGCCTTTTCCTCTTTATGCGATTCTTTTTCCACAGGAGGAGTTGCGAGCGCTTCAGAAACAGCCGGCTTCTGCGCTTTGTCCCTGGTTTCTTTTTTGACTGTATCGGCTTTGGGTACGACAACCCGGGAGACCCGCCGTGTTGGCGGATCGGCGGTCTCTGTTTTTGTCGGAGCCGTCGAAGGAGGAATATCTTCCTTTGTTGTTTTTTTCTGAGGAGGTTCCACAACGGGCGAGGAATCTTTCAGATGCGAATAAGCGGCACCGGAAAGCATATGCGCCCTTTTTTCCGGGCTGACAACGGCTGCGGCGATATGTTGCGGATCAGCACCGTTTTCCTGCGTTTTTGCGAAGGAGTGTTCGCTGAGCCACCGGGCGATGGGTTCAAATATTTCCGTGTCCGCTTCTTTTCCGAAAACGAGATCGCAATGACTGTAATCTTCGCTGAAGCCCTGTGAGCGGGCACAAAGCACCACATCTTTATCTTCCAGAGTAATGGTCTCAAAAAGTTGCATCGCGCGTCTGTGATCCACGAAAGGATCGGCTCCACCATAAAATGCCAGCAGAGGCACGGGAAAAGTGGGCAGGCTCTTTTTGATATCCACTTCACCATCACAGAGCAGAAATTTTTGTGTATCCATCCACTGTTGCACCTGCCGGATGACGCCGGGGAGGGGATGTTCGAGCATGTTGATGAAGTGCCCGGCATGCATCCGCCGCGGAATATTGCGTCTGTTCACTGGCAGAATGGGCGGTGTAATGCGCAGGAGTCGGAAGAGAGGAATGATGCCACTGATAAAACCGCCTGCAAAAGCAGGGAATTTAATGCCGAAATTCATGATCCAACGGGGGATAGTGCGGCCAGCGTCATTGAAATCGAAAGGGGTCCCCAGCGTGGTGGCCGAGGCCAGCTGCTCACTCCCATGGGTGTCCACATAGGCATGAAGCAGGATGCCGCCCATGGAATGACCGACCCAGTGCAACTTACTGTAGTTCGTTGTCTTTAGAATATGCCGGATGGCCGCCGGGAGATCTTCCTGAAAATAATCTTCCATACGTACTTCGTTGCGGGTCCGTTCAAATGGAGCCTGGGAAGATACGCAACCCCGCAGATCAATGGTCCAGCAGTCATAGCCTTTATTGCTCAGATAATCCACCAGACAGCCGTTTTCCGGATTCGTGAAATTATGCTGATTCGAGCGCATCCCGTGCACAAAAAGCACAGGCTCGCCGGAAGCACGGCTTTTCCTGTATCGGCAAAGACGCAGGATCCAGAGATCATCCGTGCGCAGGTGAAGCACTTCATTGGTGCGAAGTTGCTCAGGGTAAAGAGAACTCAGGAGCGTCATGTACAAAGAGATGAGCAGAACGATACCGGATACAACGACCACCGTAACAAGTGCGCTAATCATCAAACTTCCTCCACACCGGGCCTTTACGCATGTGGCACTGAAAAAAAAGTAAAGCCCAAATTGCAATGATACCGGGACAAAGATTTTATCCTCTTCATCCAAAGGCGGACAACTGCTGCGGCTCAGCTTTCCGCATGCAGATGCGCATGAATACTCTCTGCTAGTTTAGCACTAATGCCGGGGACTTGGGCAAGTTGATCAGGAGCCGCCCCCAGTATTTTCTTTACAGAGCCGAAAGTGTCGAGGAGTGCCCGCGACCGGGCCGGACCCACGCCGGGGATATCTCTCAGTGAGGTCTTCAATGTGGCCTGGCTGCGTTTCTTCCGGTGATAACTGATGGCGAAGCGGTGGGCCTCATTGCGCAGTGATGCCAGAAGGCGGATCACCTGACCATTTTGCGGCGGTATCACGGGATTGCTTCGTCCGGGCAGAAAAAAACGTTCGGGCAACAGTTTGCCCCCGGCGTCACGTCGGCCCTCGGCAATGCTCACACAGGGCAGCGCTTCCAAGCCTAATTCCTTCAGGACGGCCAGGGCTATATTCAGATGGCCACGACCGCCGTCGATCAAGACCAGATCAGGGAGATCCTTTTCTTTGAGGGCCCGGGTGAAACGGCGGGTCAGCACTTCGCGCATGGCGCCGAAATCGTCCTGGGTCATATTGTTTTTAATCTGATAGCGGCGATAGCGCCCTTTGTCCACCTCGCCACGGGTCATGACCGACATGGCCGCAACAGTCTTGTCGCCCTGGTGGGTGGAAATGTCAAAACACTCAATACGCACCGGCGGAGAGGGAAGATGAAACAAAGCGGCAATCTGTTCCAGGCCGTCCTGCAACGCTTTTTCCCGGCCACGCCGACTGATGAAAGAGCCTTCCGCATTGTGTTCCGCCAGTTTCAACAATTGTTTCAATCGTCCCCGTTTCGGCACGACCAGCGTGACGGAACGTTCCCGTTTTTCTGACAGAATCTCGGCCAGCGTATCCTGATCTTCCAGCACAACGGGAAGCACCACTGTTTTGGGAACCACCGGTGTGGCTTCATAAAACTGGAGCAGAAAAGAGCTGAACAATTCATTGAGGGGAACTTCCACATGATCGAAGGAAAAGCTGTCCCCCCCTGTCATGGCATTGTTCCGGTAATACAATACCTGAAATTCGACAAAAGCCCCTTCAGCATGCATGCCGAAAATGTCGTACTCGTCGGCGCCTGAAAGAGCAACAGTCCGCTGAGGCTGCAAGGTCGTTTCCAAATCAAAAAGACGATCCCGCACTACAGCCGCCTCTTCAAAGCGGAGCGACGCCGCCAGTGCATCGATCTCTTCGCGCAACTGTTTTTCCAGACTGCGACTTTTTCCTTCCAGAATCATGAGCACCTGTTCCACCAGTTCCGCGTACTCTTCTTTGCTGATGAGATTGACGCAAGGAGCTTTGCACTGTTGAATCTGGTAGTAAATACAGGGACGGCTCCGGTTCTTCAAGACATTGTCTGAGCAGGTACGGAGGGGCACAAGTTTCTGCAATTGTTTCAGTGTTTTACGGGCCGCTTTCGTATCGTGATAAGGACCGAAATAGCGGGCACCGTCTTTTTTGCGACGACGGACCACAGTCAACCGGGGAAAGTCCTCTTCCGGGTGGAGGCGCAGACTGATGAAGGTCTTGTCATCACGCAGCCGGATATTGTAGCGGGGCTTGTGCAGCTTGATGAGCGTGTTTTCCAGCAGTAACGCTTCTTTCTCACTGGCCACGGTGAGATATTCCACCGAGGCAACACGGCGCATGAGAAACTTGACGGTATGACGACTGTCGCTGAGAGTGATATAGCTTCTGATTCTGGCCCTCAGATTGATGGCCTTGCCCACATAAAGAATTTCGCCCTTCTTATCGCGCATGAGATAGCATCCCGGTTCCGTGGGTGCATCGGCTGCACGGATCTCCGGGGCGGGGGGAGTCTTCTCTGGTGGGTGCTCGTCGTGGGGATTCTCTGTCATCTCGATCCTGTCTCTGTAATAGCTATATTTTACCAGAGAAAGGTGCAAGATGCAGACTGGGGGAGAGCCGCTCTTTTAATGAAGCCTCAATGCCTGCGCATGGAAGAGACAAAAGAGCCTATTTTGGAGCCTGCCCGCTTTGTCCAACGTTTCATTTTGGTGAAAGTCGAAACTTTTCTAACCGTCAGTGTTTCCAGAAAGAGCTCGGCCCGTTCCGCAAGCTCTTTGTTATCGCTTTTAAAGACAGGCTTATCATCTTCCCAGGTGACCCTGCAACGGTCTCCTGTTTCACGATCCGTTATGTCAATATAGGTGTCATTATAAATATCCAGTTGAAAGGCTTTTAAAGCGTCAAAATCCGGGTTCAAACGAATCTTCGACAATTTTGTGGTGCTTTGACTTTTAGCCTCTATTTCATCGTCCAGGGAAACAAGCCACTGTTCTTCAATTACCAGAGGAACGAAATACCCATCCATCTGGCTCCACTTCCGGATCCGGGTGGCATAGATATTTTTCGCAACCACCGTTCCCTGATAGTCTTCCCGGTAAATCTTTTCGCCACGCCAGTCCAGGTCTTTGCGAAATTCTTTGGTCAAGATCACCTGTTGCATCGCATAGTTATGTTCCGGAGACAACCACAACTCGATATGCCCGTAGTCGCATTGCGCTTCTATGAAACAACTGGCTTCACCATCGAGGGTCTCTTCGGAAATTGCTACATTATCAGGGGTCAGAAGATCGGTCAGCCTTTTTAAACTGAAAGAAACATTGCGACCCTCCAACAATGCGCCCGCTCCTCCTCTAAAAGCCATGATATCCGTATAGACTTCCGCACTCAGCCAACTGATGTCTCCTTCATCGAATTGATAATCCACATAAAAATCGCCCGCTTCTTTAAAATGACCATTGTTAAAGGACCAGCGATCGGGCCTTCCCTCCGTATTCCGAGCCACTCTTCCCGTCAGTTGATCCATGTAATAGTGTTCTCCAATGTCATGCCAACCTTTTTCCTGGCTCCAGAAAAAATCTGTCTTTATATGGCTGGTTTCGTACAGAGAGCGAATCTGGGTGTTTTCCATATCTTTGTCGGAAACAGACTTTTTCCATTTGTCTGGGGAAAGAGATTCACTTTCCCACTCAATCTTCATGGCCACGTTATCAAGCCAGCCATAAGAGTCACGGAAAGCCTGCAGGACTTCTTCCACTTCCAGAGCTTGGGCGGGCAAAGGCAGTATTAAAGAAAGGACGAGAAGAGTCCCCATTGCTATGAAGTGTTGTCCCTGAAGTCTTCTTTCATTCATGATGTATTTCCTTCTTTCAATAGCTCGGATTCATGTTTTTTTCTAGTGGGTTCTGGTCGTGGGGCTTCTCTGTCATCTCAATCCTGTCTCTGTAATAGCTATATTTTACCAGAGAAAGGAGAAAGATACAGACTGGGGGAGAGCCGCTCTTTTAATAAAGCCTCAATGCCTGCGCATGGAAGAGATAAAAGAGCCTATTTTGGAGCCTGCACGTTTTGTCCAACGTTTCATTTTGGAGAAAGTGGAAACTTTACTCACCGTCAATATTTTTGAAAAGAGCTCGGCCCGTTCCGCAAGCTCTTTGTTATCGCTTTTAAAGACAGGCTTATCATCTTCCCAGGTGACCCTGCAACGGTCTTTTGTTTCACGATCCGTTATGTCAATATAGGTGTCGTTATAAATATCCAGTTGGAAGGCTTTTAATGCCTTAAAGTCCGGGTTCAAACGAATCTTCGACAATTTTGTGGTGCTTTGCGTTTGAGTCTCTATTTCATCGTCCAGTGAAAGGAGCGCCCGTCTTTCAATTTCCAGGGGCACAAAATACCCATCCATCTGGCTCCACTTCCGGACCCGAATGGCAACGATATCTTTCGCAACCGCTGTTCCTTCATAGTCTTCCCGATAAATCTTCTCGCCACGCCAGTCCAGGTCTTTTCTAAATTCTTTAGTCAAGATCACCTGTTGCATCGCATAGTTATGTTCCGGCGACAACCACAACTCGATATGCCCGTAGTCGCATTGCGCTTCTATGAAACAACTGGCTTCTCCCTCGAGGCTATTCTCGGAAATCTTAAGCTTATGAGGGTCCAAAAGATCAGGCAGTCTTTTTAAACTGAAAGGGAAATGCCGGCCCTGTAACAACGCGCTCGTTCCTCCGCTAAAAGCCATGCTATCCGTGTAGACTTCCGCAGTCAGCCAACTCTCGCCTCCTTCCTCCCATTGATAATCCACAAAAAAATCGCCTGCTTCTTTAAAATGACCAATGTTTAAGGCACAGCGATCGGGGCTTCCGTCCGTATCCCGTGCCACTCTTCCCGTCAGCTGATCCATGTAATAGTGCTCTCCAATATCATGCCAACCTTTTTCCTGGCTCCAGAAAAAATCTGTCTTCCTGTGGCTGATTTTGTACAGAGAGCGAATCTGGGTGTTTTCCATATCTTTGTCGGAAACAGGCTTTTTCCATTTGTCCGGGGAAAGAGACTCTATCTCCCACTCAATCTTCATGGCCACGTTATCCAGCCAGCCATAAGAATCACGGAAAGCCTGTAAGACTTCTTCCACTTCCAGAGCCTGGGAGGATAAAGGCAATATTAAAAAAAGAACGAGAAGAGCTCCCGCTGCTATGAAATGTTGTCCCTGAAGACCTGCTTTTTTCATAATGGATTTCCTTATTTCAATAGCTCGGATTCATGTTTCATTCCGGTGGATTTCATCACTACTCAACGCTTGCCCAGGAAGGAGGCATAAGCGCCTATCTTCGAACTCGTGCGACTCGCCCAGCGTCTCATTTTAGTGAAGCGGGTGGTCTTTTTCACAGTAACTGTTTTCAGAAACTCCTGACTCCGTGCTTCCAACTCTTTGTCTTCAATATCAAAAACAGGCTTTCCATTCTCCCAGATGGCATCCGAATATCGTCGCCTGCCCCAGTCCCTTATACTGATGCTTGCATCATCGTATACCGTCAGCTCGAAAGCTTCCAAGGCCTCGAAATCCGGATTCAAACGAATATTGGACAGGGTGATTGTCGACTGGTTGCGCGCTTCCAGATCACCATCTTTGGAGTCAAGTGTTTTCCGTTCAATTTCCAGAGGAACAAAACAACCCTCTATTTCACCAGTTCTGAGCACACGGGTTGCCTGGACATTGGCAATACGAACAGTGCCTTCGTAATCTTCTCCATAAATGCCATCCCCGTACCAGTTGAGATCTCGGCCCATTTCCTTGGTCAAAATCACTTGTTGCATGCAGTAGTTTTGTTCCGGCGAGAGCCACAGTTGGATATGTCCATAATCGCTTTGCACTTCCACCAGGCAGCTGGCTTCGCCGTCGAGACTGTCCTCAGAAATTTTAACCATATCCGGACTCAAAAGGTCCGGCAGAAGTTCCGGACTGAATGGGAAAAAATTCCCCAATAAAAAAGCGGTCTCACAGTGACGTTCCTTGACCAGCCTCCTCTTTTCCGTGAAAGGCTCCAGAGACAAAGAAGCCCGCCCTCTATCGTAAAAGGAAAGGTCCATAAAAACATCGCCAGCAGCTTTGAAATAGCCCTCATTAATGGGCCAGCCATGAAGGCTCCCGTCATTATTGCGTGCCTGTTTTCCTGTCAGCTGGTCCACACCGTAAAAATTGCCGACTTTGCGCCAACCCTTTTCTTCACTCCTGTAGAAGTCTATTTCCGTATGACCGGTACTGTACAGCGAGCGGATTTTGTCATTGTACAAATCATCACCGCTCACGGGTTTTTTCCATTTCTCGGTTGACAGACTTTCCTGTACGACCTCAACTTTCATGGCCACATTGTCCATCCACTTGTAGGAATCACGAAAAGCAGTCAAGATCTCTTCCGCATCCAGGCTCCAGCAGGGCAAGGAAAAGACCAGCCCAAAAACAAGACACGCTGCGGCTGTTATTGTCAGTCTCTGATCTTGCATCCGTGTTTTCATGCTTCTTTCCTTTTTTACCATCTGTGCGAGATAAGGGTCACGCTGTTTCGACTGCATGATAACACAGCCCCGGGCATTTGACAAGAGATAAAATAACGCTGTACAGCCGCAAGCAAATGGTCATTTCTTTGTTTTAACCGCGAAAAGCGCAAACCACACGAAAAAACAACTGTGCGGTATAAAAAGGTCTGCAGTCCTGACATGGCCACTCTGTCCACTCAGCGATTCAGCCACTCTGTCCATTCCCGTTAGAGCATTTTAAGATATTATGCG